>Ga0247719_1000006_pt1 | contig 222705 bp, 214 predicted proteins | sample 41E_DmetaG_FD_189046 | JGI IMG/M metagenome (GOLD analysis project Ga0247719, IMG submission 189046) | Soil microbial communities from hillslope of Landscape Evolution Observatory, University of Arizona, Oracle, AZ, United States - 4-1-E_D | ecosystem: Engineered > Artificial ecosystem >...
GGCTGCGAAGGGGTTGGGGCGCCGGGTCGACGGGCTTCCCCGTGACTCCCCTGCAGCGGCGGGCCGCTGGCGTCACCGTCGCCCTCGTGGCGCTGACCCTCGCTCTCGAGGTCGGTGTCTTCGGCGCGTGGAGCAGCCTCGTGACGAACCTCGCGCAGCTGACCGCCGCGCTGTGGGCGGGCGGTGCCGCGTGGCGGCGGGCGCGAGACGAACCGCGTTGGCGGACCGTCGCCATCGCGTGCGGCCTGTGGTCGATGGGCCAGGTCGCGTACACGTGGGGCGTGCACAACGGAGACGGTCCCGCGCTGGAGTCGCTCGAGCTCGCGCTGTTCGGCGCGGCCGGCATCACTGCCGTCTTCGCGGTGCTCGGTCTGATGCCGACCACACGAACCCAGCGGTGGGGCCTCGCGCTCGACGGGCTCGGCGCCGCGGCGGCTCTCGTCGGCGTGCTCTGGCTCCCGATCTTCGAGCCCTCCATCACCACGAACAGGTTCGCCGCCATCTTCCCGACGGTCGACATCGCGGTGGCCGTGGCGTGCATTTCACTGGTCTGCATGTCGCCACGAGGCGACCGGTCCGTGATCGGCGTCGCGAGTGGCCTGGTGCTGCTCGCTGGAGCCGACCTCGTGTACGTCTACGAGGAAGGACGCGGTGGCTTCGTGCCGGGCACGTCGCTCGACCTGCTGTGGGTCGTCGCGTTCTCGGTCGTCGCGCTGTCGACCCTCGTCGGCGGGCACGTCTCGCTCGACCGGCGGTGGACGCCGCTCGTGCCCTCCGCGCCACTCGCCGCGCTGCTCCCTTCGGCGTTCTTCGTCCAGCTCAGTCAGGGCGAGCTCCCGCCGGCGCTGGTGTTCGGAGGCGTCCTCGGAGGCGCAGCGTTCTTCGTTCGGGAGATGCTCCTCCACTGGGAGCACGAACGGCTCGTCGACGAGGTGCGCTTCGAACGTGACCTGTGGCGGGTGGCCGAGGAACGCACGAGGCTCCTCGTCGAGTACTCGAGCGACGGGCTCGTCGCCGCGGACTCGATGGGGCGATGCGTCTTCATCAACAGCGCAGGAGCCGCACTCCTCGGCGTCAACGGCGACGACCTCGTCGGCCGCCGGATGCACGACATCGTCCACAAGGCCAGGCCCGACGGTTCGCCGTTCCCTTACGACGATTGCTCGCTGGGCGCCGCCGCGCGTGCCGGCGAGTCCTTCTCGGTCGACCTCGACTGGTGGACGACCGCCGACGGTTGCTTCGTGCCCGTCTCGCTCACCGTGCATCCGGTGACGGCGACCGATCACACGACGCAGACCGCGACGGTCGTCACTTTCCGCGACATCAGTGCCCAGGTGGAAGCGCACCGCGCGCTCGAGCACGAGGCCTCGCACGATGGACTCACCGGGCTCGTGAACCGACGGGCGATCGGCGAGATCATCAACCGCCGCCTCGACGAAGGACAACGAGTCGGGCTCCTGCTGCTCGACCTGAACAACTTCAAGGACGTGAACGACGCGCTCGGGCACTCGACCGGCGACGCGCTCATCGCCGAGGTCGGCCGGAGGTTGCACGAGATCACCCGCAGCGGGGACGTGGTGAGCCGCTTCGGCGGTGACGAGTTCGGCATCGTGATCAAAGGCGTGGTGTCGGAACGCGACCTCCTCAAGGTCGCCGACAGGATCACGACCGTTCTGAACGACCCCTTCGACGTCGGCGGGTGGATGCTCCGAGTGACGGCCAGCATCGGAGGCGCAGCGATCGACGCGGCGACGGGCGACGCAGAAGCGCTGCTGCAGCGGGCGGACATCGCGATGTACCGGGCCAAGCGCTCCGGCACGACGCTCGCGCTCTACGGCGACGACGACGAGGACGACCGCCTCACGACGCTCACGCTGTCGGCCGACCTGCCTCGGGCGATCGCGGCCAGAGAGATCGAGGTCCACTTCCAGCCGAAGGTCGACGTGGTCACGCGACGCATCGTCGGCGTCGAGGCGCTCGCAGGGTGGACCCATCCGAGCCTCGGGCCGATCCCTCCCGACGTCTTCTTCGGGATCGCCGCCCACTCCGGGCTGATCGCCGACCTGACGTGTCACGTGATGCGGACGGCGCTCGAGCAAGCCGCCGCGTGGTCGGCCGCGTGGCTCGAGGTCCCGATCGCACTCAACCTCGCGCCGGCGCTGCTCACCGACCCCGCCTTCGTCTCGAAGGTCGACAGCGCGGTGAAGCGAGCGGCGATCGCGCCTCACCTGGTCACCCTCGAGATCACCGAAGAAGGGATCGCCGACGCAGACGCCCGAGCACTCGGCGCGCTCCGCGAGCTGCGCGAGATCGGCTTCCGCGTGGCGATCGACGACTTCGGCACGGGCTACAGCAGCCTGGGCTACCTCAAGAGGCTGCCCGTCGACGAGCTCAAGATCGACCGCTCGTTCGTCACGAACCTCGCCTCCGACCCGACCGACGTGCGCATCGTGCGCACGATCGTCGAGCTCGCTCGTGCCGTCGGCCTGACCACCGTCGCCGAGGGCGTGGAGGACGACGATTCGCTCGCCGTCCTGCGCGCTGCCGGATGCGACCAGGCACAGGGCTTCGGCCTGCATCGGCCGGCGCCAGGAGCTGACGTCACCCGCCTGCTGGCTGCTGGACGGACCTCGGACGTGGCCCGGTTCAGTCCCGCTTCCTTCTAGATACGAGCCAGCGACGCCGGGGCGCGTCGGGTATGACGTCCGACGACACCTTCACGTCGAGCGACGCGCCGCAGCTCTCGCAGAAGGTCTTGCCGGCCGGGGTGAGGTGGCCGCGAAAGCAGCGTGCGAGCGGCGCGGAGGTCTCCACGCCATGTACAGCGTTCGACACGTCCCGAAGGGTACGCCGCAGCACCTGAAGCGAGGCTGAGGATTCACCCCTTGCGGCGCGTGCGCGCTCGGCGCCGCCCCTCGTGCATCGCCGCCACGCGCGGAACCGGCAGCGCGCCACCCTCCTCGACGAGCTCGGCCGGGACCTCCTGCGGCGTCGGCATGTCGGCGGCCCACGGGTCGGAGCTTCCGAGGCGCTCGAGGGCGGTGCGGATGGTGATCTCCGCCGGCCGTACCTCGTCGAGCTCGTCCCACCGCACCGGGAACGACACCGGCGTGCCACTGCGCGCCCGCGGGCTGTACGCGCTGACGACGGTCGCTCCGCCCGCGCGGGTGGAGTCGACGAACACCTTGCCTTCGCGATCCTCCTTGAGGAACGCCGTCGTCGCGATCGACGGGTCGAGCGCAGCGGCGCGTTCCGCGATCGCGCGAGTCGCCGCCGCCGCCGACGACGGCTCCGTGTCGCTCGCGATCGGCACGAACACGTGCACACCCTTGGCGCCGCTCGTCTTCACCGCGCCCCGCAGCCCCACATCGTCCAGCGCGGCGTGCACGAGGTGCGCCGCAGCCACCGCGGCCTTGAACGTGTCGCCGGGTGGCGGATCGAGGTCGAGGACGAGATGGCTGATCCGGTCCGGGGCGTCGACCGTCGACAGCGACGGGTGGTACTCGACCGCTCGTTGGTTGCCGAACCAGAGCAGGGTGCGCAGGTCGTCGACGACGGCGTACGTGACGTCGCGCTTCGACGACTCGGCCCACATCGTCACGGAGCGCACCCACTCGGGGGTGTACTTCGGCAGGTTCTTCTGCATGAACGGCTCGTCGCCGCGATGGACCCGGATCACCGACAACGCGCGCCCGCTCAGCACCGGCACCAGTCGGTCGGCGACGCCTTCGAGGTAGTCGATGAGGTCGCGCTTGGTGGCATCGGCTCCGTCGAACAGCGGCTGGTCGAGGTTCGACAGCTCGACGCCGTGGCGGACCTCTTTGGCAGTGCCGCTCATCGCCGGCCGACGCTACCCACGCCGGGACCTTCGGCACTGTCGGCGAGGTCGCCGGTTCCGGCATCGTCGAGCCATGAACGCGTCGACGCACACCCCTGGACGGCATGCGGTGGCCGCTCGCGGTGCGACGGAGGCACGCCCACGCGTGCTGCTCGTCGACGATTCGCCGCTCACCCGGCGGCTCGTGGAGGCGGTGCTGCGTTCGGCCGGCTGCGAGGTCGACGCCGCCGCGTCACCCGACGCAGCAGTGCGACTCGCAGATCGCGACCGGCCCGAGGTCGTCATCCTCGATCGGGACCTCGGGCTCACGAGGCCGGGAACGGACCTCGCGCCGTTGATCAAGTCGCTCGTGCCGCAGTGCAGCGTCCTCGTCTACTCCGGCTGCCTCGGCGACGTGGCGACGTGGCCCGGCGTCGATGCGGTGCTCGACAAGCAGGCGCCTCTCGATCAGCTCCGCGACGTCGTGCTGGGCCTCGCGCGACGGTGACCGGAACACTTCCTGCGGGAGGTGCTGCAGCAGGGTGACGGGAGCGTCACTCCGCGGTACATTCCTGCGCTCGCGCGCCCCGCGTGGCGGCGTGGCCGACGCCCATGGACGAACCTTCTGAGAAACGACGTCTCGGTCGACCTCGCGACCCCCAGGTCGACGGACGAGTGATCGACGCTGCCGTGGCCCTGCTCGTGGAGCGGGGCTATGGGAGCATCACGGTCGATCTGCTCGCGCAGCACGCAGGGGTGCCGAAGTCGACGATCTACCGGCGGTGGCCGTCGAAGGACGACATCCTCGCCGTCGCCATCGAGCGCTTCGTCGATCAGAGCGTCGAGATCCCGGACACCGGATCGGTGCGCGACGACCTCGTCATCCTCGTGTCGAGGGTGATCGCGACGTACGCCCACGGTGCGGGGCTGACGGTCGTGCGCAGTGCCCTCGACTCGTTGCAGGGTGCTGCGGAGCAGCCGAGGGCGTTCAAGGCCGTGGCCGACCGGCGGCGTGAGCACTACCGCGAGTTGCTCCAGCGAGGAGTCGAGCGGGGCGAGATCGATCCCGCCGCCGATCTCGAGATGGCCATCGACCTCATCTTCGGAGCGATGTGGGGGCGCATCATCTCCGCGCAGCCCGTCGACGAAGGGCACGCCGCGCGCATCGTCGACGCCGCGCTGGCCGGACTCACGCCCCGCGACTGACGACCGCCGACGGCGTCAGCCCCCGTCGCGCTCGCGCAGCCGGGCGACGATCGATCCGAACGCCTCGACGGCCGCCTCGTCGGCTTCCAGGCGGAGGAGGACGGTCTCGCGGACGGCAGCGAGCAAGAGCTCGTAGTCCTCCTCGACGCGCGCCATCCGCTCCTCGAGCTTCCTGACCCGCTCCGCTACGTCGCTGTCTTCCATGTCGACCCCCCAGATCGGTGCATCCGGACGTGCCACAGGTGACGCGGATGCACCCTACGCCGAATTTGGCGTCGTTGGGCATAGTTTCCCGTCAGGTGGACTTCCACGCCTTGATGCGATGCACGGCGTCGAGGAGGTCGTCCCGGAACACGTCGAAGCGGATCTGCTTCTCGATGATCGGGAACGCCGATGTTCGCTCGACGTTCGAAGCGATCCCGGTCGCGAGCACCACGCACGACCCCGGCGATGCCTCGTGCACGAGGGGGGCGGCGGTGAGCCCGTCCATCCGGGGCATCGAGATGTCCATGAGGACCACATCGGGCCGCGTCCGCCGCGCCGCCTCGACGGCTTCCGCTCCGTCCTCCGCCTCCGCGACGAGCCTGAAGTGCGAGTCGGCGGCGAACTGCTCCCGCAGCACGGCACGCGTCGGGCCGTCGTCGTCGACGATCAGGAGCGTCATCGTGCCGTCGGCGCTCGGCACGCCCTCGTCGCTTGTCATGAGCTGCCTCGTGGATGTCGTCGGCCCTCGTGACGATCATGGTCGAACGCCGCCAGTGGGCAGCGCCAGGGACCAATGGCCCTCGTGCGTGGGTGGTCAGGCGCCGACCGCGCTCACGACCGGCGGGCGTGAGCGCCGGGACGCTCCCGTCGCAGTTCGATCGCGAGCCCGACGAGGACCAGCGCGCTGAACACCCCGACGACGATGGCGATGGTGCGGCGGGTGCCGTCGGCGACCACCGCCTGGTGGCCACCGGCTCCGACACCGAAGCCGGCGACGAACAACGCAGTCGTGGCGATGCGCGTGCGCATCGAGCTCCACCGTTCGCTCCTCGACGGCCTGGTCGACGGCATCGGCCCGGCATTCTGCACGGTTCGCCGGCGGCCGACCCGGCGTAGCATCGGTCGACGAGGAGAGAGCGTGGCCGTACCGATCGACGTACCCGACAGCCCCGACGACGCCGGCCTGCCCGCGACCAAGGGACCGACCCGTGTCTACGAACGCGACGGCATGCGCGTCGTGTGGGACGCGACCTTGTGCACGCACGCGGCGGCGTGCATCCGCGCGCTCCCCCAGGTCTTCAATCCCGCCGCACGTCCGTGGGTCGACGTCGACGCGGCCGCACCCGAAGAGATCGCCGCTGCCGTCCGGAGCTGCCCGACGGGAGCGCTCACCCTCGGTGACGAGGTCGCACCGGCCGGACCGAGCGCGGCCGTCGTCGTCGAGCTGCGCCCCAACGGCCCGATGTACGTTCGCGGCGATGTGGAGATCGTCGACCCGCGCCAGGGCACGGTCGCGAGAGGTACCCGTTTCGCCCTGTGCCGCTGCGGATTGAGCCAGAACAAGCCGTTCTGCGACAACAGCCACCGCACGCCGACCGCTGCCCGCTGAACAGCTGCTCCCATGACTCGCGTCATCCTCGCCTCCGCCTCTCCGGCGCGCCGCCGCCTCCTCGCCCAGGCGGGCATCGACGCGCAGGTCATCGTCAGCGGCGTGGACGAGGAAGCGGTTTCAGCGCCAGACGCACGAGAGCTGGTGCGGACGCTCGCTGAGCAGAAGGCGGCCGCCGTCGCCGCCGACGCGCCGGCGGGCTGCGTCGTGATCGGATGCGATTCGATGCTCGACCTCGACGGCGAGGTGCTCGGCAAGCCGCTCGACGTCGCAGAGGCGACCGATCGGTGGAAGCGGATGCGAGGCCGATCCGGCACCCTCTTCACCGGACACTGCGTGATCGACACCACGACCGGCGCTCGTGCGGTCGAGGTGGCAGCGACGATCGTGCGGTTCGGTTCGCCGACAGACAACGAGATCGAGGCCTACGCGCGCACGGGTGAACCACTCGGCGTCGCAGGCGCGTTCACCATCGACGGGCGGTCGGCGTTGTTCGTCGACGGCATCGACGGCGACCACACGAACGTGATCGGTCTGTCGCTGCCGCTCCTGCGATCGATGCTGCGCGCACTCGACATCGAGGTGACATCGCTGTGGAGCTGAAGATCGGTCCTTTGACCGTCGACCCGCCGGTCGTGCTCGCACCCATGGCCGGCGTGACGAACACCGCGTTCCGCCGCTTGTGCCGCCGGTACGGCGCAGGGCTCTACGTCAGCGAGATGATCACCGCACGGGCGCTGGTCGAGGGCAACGCCAAGACGATGCGGATGGTGGCCTTCGCCGACGACGAGCCCGTCCGTAGCGTGCAGCTGTACGGCGTAGATCCCGCGGTCGTGTCGGCGGCCGTACGGCGACTCGTCGACGAGGTCGGCGTCGACCACGTCGACCTCAACTTCGGCTGCCCCGCGACGAAGGTGACGAAGAAGGGTGGTGGCGCGGCGCTGCCCGTGCGGCGCGCGCTGTTCCGCTCGATCGTCGCCGCTGCGGTCGCTGCCGCCGACCCGCTCCCGGTCACCGTGAAAATGCGGATCGGAATCGACGAAACGCTGCACACCCACCTCGAGGCTGGTCGCATCGCCGAGGGCGAGGGAGCCGCTGCAGTCGCTCTCCATGCGCGCACCGCCCACCAGCTCTACTCGGGCCGAGCCGATTGGCACGCGATCGCGCAGCTGAAGGAGGCGGTCACGTCGGTTCCGGTCCTCGGCAACGGCGACATCTGGGAAGCCGACGACGCCGTCCGGATGATGGAGCAGACGGGCTGCGACGGCGTCGTGGTCGGCAGAGGCTGCCTCGGCCGGCCGTGGCTGTTCCGGGACCTCGCCGACCGCCTGGCCGGGCGGCCGTTGCAGGCGCCGCCCGCACTCGGCCAGATCGTCGAGATGATGCGGTTCCACCTCGAGCTGCTCGTCGACCTCCTCGGGCCCGACCTCGGCCCGCGCGACTTCCGCAAGCACGCTGGTTGGTACCTCGCAGGGTTCCCGGTCGGACCGATGAAGCGCAAGGCGCTTGCGCAGATCTCCTCCATCGCGGAGTTCGACGCGCACGTCGTCGACTTCGATCCGGCCCTCCCGTTCCCGGACGACGCGCGCCGCATCGCCCGAGGCCACACCGGGGGCCCGCGCCCGGTCGCGCTGCCGCCTGGCTGGCTGGCCGATCGTGACGACCCGCGCCCGCCCTCGGGAGCCGACGCGCTCGTGTCCGGCGGCTGAGGCAACTTGAACAGCAGTTGTTAGGCGCGCCTAACATCAGGGGCGGTGTTCGTCCTCCCTCACCGCTCCAGTACGCCACGCGTCCGCACGCTGTTCGACGACCTCGAACGGTGGGCCGACGCTCCGGCCCTTCTGGGCGAGCGTGCCGTCACCTACGCAGAGCTCGCGGAACGAGCGGATCGCACGGCAGCAGATCTGCGAGGTGATCGACGTCGTCTCGCGCTGGTCGAGGCCGCGGCGACGCCCGAGGCGGTGGCGGCCTACATCGGGGCCATGCGGGCAGGGGCGGTCGTGCTGCTCGCACCGGAAGGCAACGAGCGTGCGCTCGACGCCTTCGTCGACCGGTACGACCCCGACGTCACGATCACCGCAGCCGCCGACCACACGGTCATGCACCGGCGTTCCGACGCCGCGCACGACCTGCACCCTGACCTGGCGCTCTTGCTGTCGACGTCGGGGTCGACGGGGTCGCCGAAGCTGGTGCGACTCTCGCACGAGAACCTGCGATCCAACGCCAGCGCGATCGCGTCGTACCTCGGGATCGAACGCACCGACCGGGCGATGCTGTCGCTGCCGCTCCACTACTGCTACGGCCTGTCGATCCTCCACAGCAACCTCGCCAGTGGCGCCGCCGTCGTCCTGAGCGAAGCGTCGGTCGTCGACCGGTGCTTTTGGGACCGGTTCGCTCGGTGGGGCGCCACCAGCCTCGCCGGCGTGCCCCACACCTTCGAGCTCCTCGACCGCGCCGGCTTCGCGAACCTCGACCTGCCCACACTGCGCTACGTCACGCAAGCAGGCGGACGTCTGCAGGCCGACGCGGTGAGGAGGTACGCGCGGTTGGGAGCCGAACGCGGCTGGCGCTTCTTCGTGATGTACGGCCAGACCGAGGCGACGGCGCGGATGGCCTACCTCCCTCCCGAGCTCGCGGAACAGCGCCCCGACGCCATCGGCGTGCCCGTGCCAGGCGGCTCCTTCCGGATCGCCGACCCGGACGCGGAGGGCGCCGGCGAGCTCGTGTACTCCGGGCCGAACGTGATGCTCGGATACGCGACGGCACCGGAAGACCTCGCCGCGGGGCGCTCGGTCGACGAGCTCCACACCGGCGACCTGGCGCGCCAGGCGGACGACGGGTTGTTCGAGATCGTCGGACGTCGGTCTCGGTTCGTGAAGCCGTTCGGTGTGCGCGTCGACCTGGATGCCATCGAGTCGTCGCTCGCGGACGCCGGCATCGCGGCACGCTGCGCGGGCGACGACGATGGGATCGTCGTCGGCGTCGACGGCCGGGCGTCTCCCATCGGCGACGACGAGCTCGTCGCGATGGCGACGGCACCGGCCGGCCTCCCCCGCCATGCCGCGCACGTCGCGCGGTTCGACGTACTGCCCGTCCTCCCGACCGGCAAGACCGACTACCGCGCAATCGCCGCTGCCGTTACCGGCTTCGATGCGCCGACGAGCGACGTACGCGACTGCTTCGAGCGGCTCTTCGACGGACCGGTCGCCGACGGCGACTCGTTCGCCTCGTTGGGCGGCGACTCGATGACGTACGTGGAGATGTCGATCCGGCTGGAGGCGATCCTCGGCGACCTGCCGGACGACTGGCCCCGTCGCTCCGTCGCGTCGCTCGAGCGCCAGGCACGCACCGCGGCGAACAAGGCCGCAGCGGAGGCGGGCTCGCTCCGCTCTCGCCTCGCGTCCGCGTTTCGCACCCGCCGGCTCGAGACCAACGTCGTCCTGCGCGCGGTGGCCATCGTGATCATCGTCGGGTCGCACACGGGGGCGATGAACCTGCGCGGCGGCGCCCACGTCCTCCTCGCGATCGCGGGCTACAACCTCGCACGGTTTCGACTGCGCCCTGGCGTCGATGCCGGCCTGACCACGGCACGCGAGATCCTCATCAGCGCGGGCCGCGTTGCCGTTCCCGCAGTCATGTGGATCGGCGGTCTCGTGGCGATCACCGACCGCTACTCCCTGGCGAACGTCTTCCTCGTCAACTCGCTCGCAGGCGCCGAACGCTGGGGCGAGCGGTGGCAGTACTGGTTCATCGAGGTGCTCGTGCAGCTGCTCGTGGTGACAGCCCTGGCGATGGCCGTCCCTGCCGTCCGGCGCCTCGATCGCGACCACGGGTTCGCTCTCGCCGCAGGCGTCATGTGCGTGGGCCTGGCACTCAGGTTCGATCTGCTCGGCACGTCGAGCGAGCTGCGCCTCATCCACCGCGTCGACTCCGTCTTCTGGCTGTTCGCGCTCGGATGGGCGGCGCACCGGGCCTCCACGACCTTCCAGCGACTGCTGCTGACGGGCGCGATCGCGATCGGCGTGCCGCACTACTTCGAGAGCGGTCGCCGCGAGACCCTCGTCTTCGTCGGTCTCCTTCTGCTCGTGTGGGTGTCGAGGGTCGCCGTGCCCGCGATCGCAGTCGGCGCGGTGTCGGTGCTCGCGACGTCGTCGCTGTACGTGTACCTGACCCACTGGCAGGTGTACCCGCCGCTGGCGGAGCGGTCGCCGGCGATGGCGCTCGTGGTGTCGCTCGGAGTCGGCGTGGCGGTCGCGGAAGCGGTCAGGCGGCTGCCGCCGCTCGCGCGCGCAGCCCGTCGTACGACTCCTTGATCCCGTCGGCGAGAACGGCGAGATCGGGAACCGTGTCGCTGTCGGCGTAGAGGCCGATCACCACGTCACGCTGGTACGACAGCACCCCGATGCTTACGTCGAGGTTCGCCGCCAGGGGAACGACCGGCACGCTCTCCTCGAGGCGCGCGCCGAGCAGGTAGAGCGGGATCGGTGCACCCGGCACGTTCGTGACGACGAGGTTCACGAGAGGCTGGTGGTGGATGACCGCGCTGGCGAGGGTCGGCCCGAGCCCGCCGAGGTGATCGGCTGCGGTCATCAGCGTGGCCATGGTCGTGGCCTGATCCTGCTCCTTCAGCCTCGCCGTGGTCGCAGCCACGACACCGAGCCGCTCGCGGTCGCTCGCGATCTCGACCGGCAGGGGGACGATCAGCGAGGCCACCTTGTTGCCCAGGCCGAGGCGCTGGTCGTCGGTGCGCACCGAGACCGGTACGAGCACGTGCGGCCGGACGTCGATCGCCTCGTCTCGACTCTCGAGCAGGCGCCGTAGGCCGCCGGCGACGATCGTGAGGATCACGTCGTTGACCTTGGTCCCCGCTGCATGACCGGCGTCCTTGAGCTCGTCGAGCGAGAGCGTGATCGCCACCAGCTGCCGCTTCGTTCCGACCTTCTGGTTGAGCGACGTGCGGGGTGCGGTGACGGGACCCGCCGCGAACGAGCTGACGACGGAGCGCAGCTTGCCGACCTGCCGCATGGGCGACGCCAACGACCGGGCCGCCCAACGCGCGGCAGCGACCGGCGCGTCGAACGCGTGCAGCGCGCTGTCGGCGACCAGGGCAAGCGTGGTCGGCGCCGGCGCAGGCGTCCACCCGTCGTCCTCGACGGCCCGGGGCTCCGGCGTGAGGTCGAGCATCGCGGTGGCGACGTCGACGCCCGACACGCCGTCGACCAGGGCGTGGTGGGTCTTCTGGATCATGGCGACCCGAACGTCTTCGAGCCCGTCGACGATCCAGACCTCCCACAACGGGCGTGAGCGATCGAGACGATCCATGTGCAAGGTGCAGGCGAGGTCGAACAACTGGCGCCGGGTTCCCGGAGAGGGCAGCTCGACGAGGCGGACGTGGTGGTCGATGTCGAACGACGGATCATCCACCCACGACGGCAGCCCCATCCGCAGTGGAGGCGTCGCGATCCTCATCCGGAGTCGCGGCACCAGAGGCAGGCGGCTCTGCAGGAGCTTGCGGATCTCGTTGAACCTGATCCTGCCGTCGCCGTCGCGCAGCGGCCCGCCCTCGAAGATGGAGACCGCGCCGACGTGCATCGGCGTCCGCTCGCTCTCGGTGTACAGGAACGACGCGTCGAGGGCTGACAGCCGGGCGGTGATGGTCGGGCTCCTCCCAGGCGACGCACGTCGCGCCGCCCAGACGAGGCTGCGCCCCGAGCGCCGTCACCGGCTAGGGCACAAGGTCCCGATCACGGCCGTCACGTCATCGGTCACAGAAGGTCCGCCAGGCGGCGCTTCAGCCGCGCCGGCGGAGCTCGCTCTCGATGCCCTCGATGATCGAGTGCGCCCGCGACGCAGGTTCGCGTCGGGCGCGTGACTGGGCCTGCCGGATCAGGTCGGCGGCCCGACGAACGTCGTCCTCCAGCTCCGGATCCTTCGACGCGATGGCCTCGAGGCGCTCCGCCGCTCCGTCGAGCTCGTCCGCATCCCAGCGCGACCAGCCGACCGCCCTGTTGAGCTGCTCGTGGACCTTTCGGACCTCGACCCAGTACTCGTTGTCGTCGTCGATGGTCCCGTGCGCCTTGTCGCGCCCCGACCAGGCAGCGACCCGATCGTCGACGGCATCGGCCGCTCCGTCGATCGTGGTGGTGAAGACGTCGGTGACGAATCGCACCAACGCCGTGCCGGCCACGTCCACAACGGGCCGTCCCACCGTCAGCAGGAGCACGACGGCGGCGGCAGCGGCGCCGCGTGCAGCCATCGCTCGCCTGCGCTCCGCAGCCAACCTGGCGACCAGCCGGCTCCACTCCGCGTCGACGTCCACGGGCACCGCCGCCGCGGCCGCCGCGACCACGGAGCGAACCTCCTCGTCGCGCGGGTCGAGCGACTCCACGTCGGCGCTCACGCTTCGATCTCCTCTCTCGGATCCATGCTGCTCAAGCGAGCGCGCCCGTGGCGCAGCAGTGATCGCACCGTTGACTCCTCCACGCCCAGGAACCGCGCAACTTCCCCCACCGGCTGATCGAGCAGGTAATAGAGGGCGACGACGGCCCGTTGCTGCTCGGGAAGCTCGGCCACCATCGGACCGACGTCGAGCCGCTCGTCGCTCGTCGGTGACGTAGGCGGCGGCGGTACGAGTCGCGGCAAGGCCGCCTGGAGCCTGGCCCGGCCCCGGTGCTGGTTCTTGATGCGGTTGATGGCCGCGTGACGCACCCACCCGGCCGGACTCTCCAGTGCAGCGACCTTCCCCCAATGCCTGTACGCCTGGAGGAAGGCTTCCTGCACGGCGTCCGCCGCCGCGTCGCGGTCGCCCGCCACGACGGTGAGGGCCTGCACGAGGGACGCGAACTCCTTGCGAAAGAGCGCCTCGAAGTCGTCGGCCCTCGCAGATCGCAGCCTCATACGACCCGGAACACCCCGCGGCCGGCGAAAACGTGCAACGGGATCAGCGGCGTCGTCGGACCGCGTATTCGCGGGCGAGCCGTGGGCCGAGGATCCCGCCCGTCGGGTCGTCGACGGCCGGTGCGACGAAGTCACCGATCGACGCCCGGAGCTCGTCGAGCAACGCGGTCCGCCAGCGATCGCGGTCGACGACGCGGGTGCGGATGGCGTGGCGCCGCCGGAGATCCCGCAGAGCTGCCGGGCCGTGGCGGAAGAACGCCTCCGCCCCCTCGGCGTCACGCCTGAGGGCGGGGTGCTCGAGCGGCGGACGCGCGCCGGTCGCCGCTGCGAGGAGCATCGGAAGGACGCCGGACGAGGCGCCGGACAGGAGCCGGTGGAGCCCCTTCCCGAACGCGCCGAGCGGCCCCACGGTCGCGACGGCGGCGGGCGAGGGGCCGCAGATCGGCGCAGGCATCCGATGTGAGGCGTCGGCGACGGTGGCGGACCACAGCAGCCGGGTCAGCGCCGCGTAGCCCTCACTGCACGCGATCCCGCGAGGCGAGCTCATCCCGACGCCGAGATGCGGGAAGCAGCCGTACACCCGCCGGCCGCGCACCGCCGGTGGCGCCTCTCGGGCCACGGAGACCACAATGCCGGCCGTCGAGTCGTCGACGACGATCGTCGACCACCGCCCCTCTGCCGTCATCGAAGCGTTGAGACCCGGACCGAGTGCCACGACGAGGTCGGCCTCCCGGTCGGCTGCGGCGTCGCCCGAAGCGTGCACCTCCCAACGCACCGTCGCCACCGTCGCCCCCCGGCGAACGTCTTTGGGCGTCGCGCCGGTCTCGGCGGCGCGAGCGTGCTGAGCCAGACGGCGGCGGAGGTCGATGGCTTTGCCGATGTAGACGAGCTCGCCATCCCCCGCGAGGAGGAAGTACACGCCGGGCGCAGCCGGAGCCTCCTTCGCCGCAGCTCTGAGCACGTCCACGGCGGGAGTGTTAGCGCGTCCGCCTCTCGCCCGCTCGGAGCTGCTCCGCGAGACGCTCGACCTCGCGCTCGAGCCGCGCGAGCCGCTCGTCGTGATCGGCCGGAGAACCGTCGCCATGCTCCGGCGCCGCGACCGCCCACGGGTTCTCGCCCAGTCGTTGCACGTGGCGGCGCAGGCTCCTCTCGTCGAGGGACAACGCGGCGAACATCGAGGCGATCGCCTCCGGCGCAGACGGTCCACCCATGGCCAGCACGAGGTGCTCCGTGCCGATCCTCGGGTGGCGCATCTCGCTCGCAGCCCGTGCCGCACCACGCAGGACGGCAACGGCGTCGTCGTCGAGCACCCGATCCCCACCCGACCGAGCGGTCGACGGGCGGGGCGACTTCCTCCGCGGCACCTGACCAGAGGGCGGGAGCTCGACGCCCAGGTCGCGCAGCACCCGCGCACCGAGGTTCTCGCCGTGGTCGACGATGCCTCCCAGGAGGTCGAACACGCTCACCTCGCGACCGTCCGCGATCGCCCGCCGCTCGACGTCATCGAGGATCGACGCGAGCCGAGGTGTCACGCCGAGCCCGGCAGCCGCGGGATTCGACGAGATCCGTCGCCACCCGCCGCCGGACGGGTCGCTGATCGCCGTGACCGAATCGACGACACCACGCAGCGCCGCCTGACAGACGGCGGAGATCGAGATGCCGGTGGCCCGCGCCGCAGCTTCCAGATCATCCGGGAGGTAGACGTTGACCTTGCCCATGTGGTTACTGTAACCCCATGTCTAACCCCATGACGGGTGCCTTTGATCCGTTCGCCGATCTTGCAACGACGGCAGCGGGTCTGACGGATTTCCCTTCCGTGGCCGGCGTCCAGCTCGCGCATGTGGGTGCCGACGGGTGCCTCACCGAAGCGGCGGCCGGCACGGCCGACGCCGAGACCGGGCGCCCCGTCACGACCTCGACGAGGCTCCGTCCCGGTTCGATCACGAAGCTGCTCACAGCGACGATGGTGATGCAGTGCGTCGACGACGGGCTCGTCGCGGTGGACGAGCCGGTCGGACGATGGCTGCCCGAGGCGGCGCTCGACGACCGGATCACCGTCCTCCACCTCGTCGCGCACTCCTCGGGCATCGACGCCGGCGATCTGTTCGTCGACACCGGCGACGATCCGGGTGCGCTCGAACGTTATGCCGCACTTCTGGCCGACCGTGATCTGCTGTTCGCGCCCGGCGCGACGTTCAGCTATTGCAACGCCGGCTTCGTGCTCGCCGGGCTGCTCGTCGCCCGCCTCCGTGGCGAGACGTGGGAGGACGTCGCCCGCGACCGCGTGTTCGACTCGCTGGGGATGGAGTCGACGCGGTTCGACAGCGGGAGCGAGACGGATGCGACGTTCGCCGCCGGAGGCGATGTCGCGAGGGGCCACCTGATCGGGCCGGACGGCCTGCGGCCCGTCGCTCACGGCACCCTCTCCGCCGACCCGATGTGCACGCGAGGCCTCGCCCCCGCTGGGGCCACCCTCGTCAGCACCGCAGCCGATCTGGCTCGCTTCGCCGCGGCCCACCTCGAGGGCGCCGCGCCACGCGTCCTGTCGGCGGCGTCTGCGAGGGCGATGCGCCAGCTCCATGCACGCGCTCCAGGAGGTGTGACGAAGATGCGGGGCGTCGGCATGGCGTGGCAGGTCTGGGACCACCCGACGGGGACGATCGTCCGGATCGGGGGCGCGAACCCCGGGCAGTCGGGGGTCGTCGCACTCGATCCGAACACCGACCAGGTGCTCGTCGCCCTCACCAACTCCGACCAGGGCGTCAACATCGTGACCGCGATGATCGACGGGTTCGGTCCTGCCGCGACGGCGGACGACGAGCCGGCGCCCGCCGACATGACGCCGTACGCCGGCACCTACGCCAACGCCGAACTGACGATCGACATCGAGCCATCCGACGATGGCGGCGGCCTCACGGCGAGACTCGTCGACAGCTCCGAGATGCGGGTCGGGGCGACGTCGTCGTCGGCGCAGGTCGCCTCCGGCCTCCCCGACCCGAAGGCGTTCGTCGGCATGTCGTCACCTCTGTCGCCGATCGACCGCACCACGTTCGCCAGCCCGCTCGGTCCCGTGGCGTTCCTCCGCCTCTGCGACGAGGAACGACCGTCGCACATCCGCCTGCGCATGCGCGCGCTTCGCCGCGTCGGCTGACGCCGAAGGCGGCGTTCAGATCTGGTCGCGCACGTTCCACCCCGCCGGTGGGCGTACGTCCTGCGGCGGGATGGGCGGATCCCACGCCCCGTCGACGAAGCGGCGAACGACCCGCGCCGGCGACCCGGCGATCACGCAGTGATCGGGGACGTGGCCTCGCACGACGGACCCAGCGCCCACCGTGACGTTCCGGCCGATGCTGGTGCCCGGGAGCACGGTCACGCCCGCGCCGAGCCACGACCCCGTGCCGATCCGCACCGGCGCCTCCGCCGGCCACTGCCGGGTGATCGGGACGTCGATCTCGTTGTACGTGTGGTTGTGGTCGGTGATGTAGACGTTCGGGCCCGTCGTCACGTCGTCGCCGATCTCGATCGACTGGCGGCCGATGATCGACGACCCGCGACCGATGTTGCAGCGGTCGCCGATGCGGATCACGGGATCGGCGTCGGGGTCGAGCGGCTCGCCCGGCATCCCGACCGACATGCTCACCTGCGGCCCGAGGAGGGTGCCTGCGCCGATGGTGATCCACCGCTCCCCGAAGACGGCCCCAGGAGGGAACGCTATGCAGCTCGCCGTGCCCATCGACCGGTAGCGCCGGCCCCGCTCGTCGTCGGGCGACACCGCACCGACCGCGCTGATCCACGCCCAGCCTCGGTGGATCAGCGCGGCCGCGATCTTCCGCGACCGCGTCGACAGCTGGTCTGGAGCGAACACGGCGCCACCGTATTCAGCGAGCGGCCGCCTCGAGGACCGCACACACCGGGTTGCGTGTTTACGATCGCCGGATGCGCGCTGTGGTGCTCCAGGGAGAACGATCCGTCTCGGTGGAGGAGGTCCCCGACCCGACGCTCCCCGGGCCCGACGGGGCGATCGTCACGATCGACCGGACGGCGATCTGCGGATCCGACCTGCACCTGTACCACGGCTCGATGGGCGGGGCGGGCGTGCGCCTCGGCCACGAGTTCGTCGGAACGATCTCGGAGGTGGGGCCCGAGGTGCGCACACTCGCCGTCGGCGACCGCGTGCTGGTCTCCGGCGTGATCGGCTGCGGCCACTGCCTCGCCTGCCTCTCCCGCGACCCGGTCGTGTGCACGGGCGGCGGCGTCAAGGTGTTCGGAACGAACCTCGACCTCCCCGGCGGACAGGCCGAGGCCGCGGCGGTTCCGGCAGCTGACGTCTTCGCGCTGAAGATCCCCGAGGCGATCACGACGGAGCAGTCGGTACTGCTCACCGACATCCTCCCGACGGGGTACCTCGGAGCGCAGCGGGCCGACATCGAACCGGGTTCGACGGTCGTCGTCATCGGCCTCGGTCCGGTGGGGATCTTCGCCCTGCAGTGCGCCCAGCTGTTCGGGGCATCCCGGATCCTCGCGGTCGACATGGTCCCCGACCGGCTGGCGCGGGCCGAGGAGCTCGGCGCGGAGCCGGTCGACGCGAGCAAGGGCACGGCAGCTCACGTGATGGAGCTGACCAAGGGGCGCGGCGCTCAGTCGGTGATCGAGGCGGTCGGCGCCGACCAGACGATCCTCGACGCGCTGCTGTGCGCGGCGCCCGGCGGCACCGTCTCGGTCATCGGCGTGAGCATGAACCTCGCGCTGCCGGTGCCGATGCCGCTCCTCCTCTTCCGCCGCCTCACCCTGCGAACCACCCTCGCCTCGGTGCCGGTGACGTGGGAGGCGCTCCTGCCGCTGGTGGCTTCGGGGCGGCTGCATCCGGAGGACGTCTTCACGCACCGCCTCGGGCTCAGCGAGGCCGCGGAGGGGTATCGGGTGTTCGACAACCGGGAGGACGGCGTCCTAAAGGTGCTCCTCGACCCGAAAGGCTGAGCCTTCGCCGGAAGGGTGCGCGAGGCTCGACGGCGAAGGATTGCCGGGGTCAGGTCGTGGATAGGCATCGCATCATGGATGAGGAGCTGCCCGTCGCCACACGCGGCGACGAGCAGCCACGAGCGTCAGGCGACACGCGGGCGACGTATCGCGCCGCTGCGGGCGCGCTCGCGGCGGTCCTGCTCAGCCTCATCCTCGGTCGCGGCTACGGGATCGAGCTTCCGGCCGCGGGTGCGAGCGAACGCCGCGTCGAAGGCGAATGGGTCTCGGTGCCGTGGCAGCTGGTCTCGAGCGCGACACCCAACGAGCTCCATCTCGCGGTCGACGCCTCGGCCTGCGCTCGCGTCGTGAGCTACGAGGTCAGCGAGAGCCCGACGACGGTGCGGGTGACCGTGTGGCGGCGCCAGCCCCACACCCGCTGCACCCAGCTGTCGGTGGTCGTGCGCCTCGACGCCCCGCTCGGGGCGCGGAACGTGGAGGACGGCGGCGTCATCGCCGTCGACTGAATCGCCGCCTTCGTTCCGTCACCCGATCGAGGTCGGCGGGGGTGTTGACGTTGAGCAGCTCGTCGTCGAGCGCCGCGATCACGACGCCGGCGCGCAGGGCCTTAGGTAGCGACCTCGTGCGGCGGTCCCCGGCTGCGACGAGCGCACGCGCGGCTTCCACGGCTGCGGCGCGGGGATATCGGGCGCACAGGGGCTGGACCTGGCCGTCGAGGTCAGCGGCGACGACGGCGGGGCGAGGGTCGTCGACCAGACGTGCGACGACGGATGAGGCGTTCGGCAGGTCGCACGCGAGGACGACGACTTGGTCGGTGTCGAGCGCATCGCACCCAACCGCGATCGCCCCGAGCGCTCCCTCGCCGTCGTCGCGCACGATCGCGCCGGACTCGCCGAGCGCGGGAAGCGGCGTCTCTGCGCGAGCGACGACGACCACGGGATCGCACCCCGCGATGCGCAGGATCTGCACCGCGCGCTCGACGAGGGACTGGCCGCCGATCATCGCGGTCGCCTTCGGTGCGCCGAACCTCCGCCCGGCACCACCGGCGAGCACGACGCCGCCGACGGCGCCTGTACCGCCGGTACCGCCGGTACCGCCGGTACCGCCGACGCCGATTCTCCGCGGCGCCGGTGTCACTCGACCCGTTCGAGGGTCACGACCGCGTTGTAGTCGGGCACCTTCGATCGAGGCTCGCGATGCTCCGGGCCGGCGCCGATCAGCACGTTCCCTTCTGGCCAGTGCACCTGCAACGTGCGCGCCGGGAGCTTCGCGAGGCGCACCGTGCCGACGAGAGCACCGGTGTCGCTCACCAGCCTCACCCGATCGCCCTCGCCGAGACCCCGAGCCGATGCGTCCGCCTCGTCGATGAAGACCGCGTCGCGGCTCGCGCCGGTCAGCGGGTCGTGCGCAGCCTGGATCATCGAGTTGAACTGCTTGCCGCGGCGCGTCGACACGAAGTAGGCGCCGTCGGGAAGTTCGATCGCCGGCGGCTCGACCGGGGTGAACCGGCCCCGACCTGACGTCGTCGGGAAGGCACCGCCCCGTGCGAGGTGGCGTCCGCCCCATTGCACGCTGTCGCCGGTCTTCTCGAGCGTCTCGATGCCCGAGTACGACGGCACGACGCGCGCGATCTCCTCCCGCAGCGATCGGTTCGTCGGCCACGAGAACGCACGCTTCAGGTCAGGACGAACGCGCATCGCGAGGTCGGCGAACACCCGCCACTCGCTGCGCGCCTCCGCCACCCGATGACCTGGGATCTCGGGCGAGAACGCGATCCGCCGCTCGGTGGTCGTCTCGGTGCCTCCGCCCTCCTGCTCGTACCGCGTGGCGACCGGCAGGAGGATGACCTCGCCGACGTCGGGCTCCACCAGCATCTGGCTGGTGAGGACGATGTCGTGGTGCACCCGCAGCGGCACGCGGCGCAGGGCTCGCTCGACCCGTGGCGGATCGGGCAGCACGTCGAGGAAGTTGCCGCCCGACATGTAGAGGACGTCGAGGCGTCCGTCGTCGGCCGCTTCCACCATCTCGGGCGCGGTGAGTCCGGGAGCCGACGGCACGGCGAAACCCCACAGAGCGGCGAAGCGGCGAGCGTTCTCCTCGTCGACGGGCACGCCTCCCGGGAATGCCGTCGAGTACGCGCCCATCTCCGCCCCGCCCTGCACGCCGGAGTGCCCGCGGATCGGCATGAGGCCCGCCCCGTCGCGACCGACGTTGCCGCGGGCGAGCCCGAGGTTGACGATCGCCTGCACGCCGGCCACCGACTCTCGGTGCTGGGTGATACCCATCGACCAGACGAGGATCGCGGTGCGAGCCTCGGCGTACGCATCGACGAACGCGTCGAGCTGCGCGCGAGTGAGCCCGCTCGCGGCGAGCAGGTCGTCGAGCGGCTGCCGGTCGAGCGCGGCGACGAGTTCGTCCCATCCGTCGGTGTGGGCCGCGATGAACCCGGCGTCGACCGCGCCGCGTTCGATCAAGAGCTTCAGCGCCGCGTTGCAGAAGGCGACGTCTCCACCGGGCCGGACCGGCACGTGGACGTCGCAGATCTTCGTGCCGAACAGCGCCGACTCGGTGCTCGACGGCACCCAGTACGTGTCGAGCCCCGGCTCGAGGTACGGGTTGACCACGGCGACCTTGGTGCCGTCGCGCTTGGCCTCGTACAGGTACTTCATGAAGACCGGCTGGTTGTTCGCGGGGTTCGAGCCGATGAGCACGATCAGGTCGCTCTCGAGCACGTCGACGAACGAGCACGTGGTCGCCGCAGCACCGATGGCCTCCTTCAAGGCCACGGTTGACGGCGCGTGGCAGACGCGGGCTGCGGAGTCGACGCTCGCGACGCCCATGGCTCGGGCGGCCTTGCCCGCGGCGTAGTACACCTCGTTGGTGATGCCGCGGCTCGTGAGGTAGATCGCGGTTCGGTCACCGCCCGCGTCGCGGATCCGCTGCGCGATCGTCGACATCGCCTCGTCCCAGCTGATGCGCGAGAACCCGCGCTCCCCCGCCCGCCGCCGCATCGGATGTCCCAAGCGGCCGAGCGAGCGCAACTCCGCGCCGCTGCGGCCGGCGAGCGCTCCGGCGTCGGCGAGCACCGACGGGTCGATCGCGTCGGCCGTGTTCACCGCGAGCAGCTTCAGTCGGGTGGTGCAGAGGTGGACGCCGTCGATCGTCCAGTCCTTGAACCCGGCGACGCCGAGCGCGCAGCCGTCGCACACGCCCTTGCGCAGCACTTGCCAGCCGTAGATCGGATGGCGCCGGTTCTCCCAGACGACCTTCACCATCTCGAGGTAGTGGTTGGGCTTCTGCACCCCGGAGCCGATGCCGTAGGGGTGGAGCCCGACCCAGGTCGAGCGGTTCCACCGCCGCGCTCCCCGGCCGACGTTCATGCGACGACTCCCTCGCCTGTGTACACGGTCATCCGATCTCCTCGGAGGAAGCCCACCAGCGTGAGGTTCGCCGCGTGCGCCGTTGCGACGGCGAGCGACGACGGCCCGCCCACCGCAGCCAGCAGCGGGAATCCGGCGGCCCAAGCCTTCTGCACCATCTCGAGGCTGACGCGGCCACTGAGGAACAGCCCGCTCGCCGACGCAGGAAGAGCACCGTCGAGCAGCAGCCGCCCGACGACCTTGTCGGCTGCGTTGTGGCGTCCGATGTCTTCGCGCACGCAGGTGATCTCGCCTGACTCGAGGTCGAAGGCCGCGGCCGCGTGGACGGAACCGGTGCGGTCGAAGAGCGGCTGCCGCGCCCGCACCGCCTCTGCGACCCGGGCGAGCGTCGACGCGTCGACCCGCGCAGCTGCGGCCGGCGTCGCCGGGAGCGGCTCGAGCCTCGCCGTGATCTGCTCGATCGCCGTCGACCCGCACAGCCCGCACGACGTCGTGGTCGTCGACAGACGCTCGGCTGGCCGAGGCGCCCGACCACCCGTCGACACGGTGACGACGTTGAACTCGGTGTCGACCGCGGATCCCGTCGCGCAGTAGCGGATGTCGCGCACGGGCGCACCGTTCAGCAGCCCTTCGGCGAAGCAGTAGCCCGCTGCGAGCTCGAAGTCGTGACCCGGCGTGCGCATGGTCGTCGTCACCAGGTGCCCGTCGAGGCGGATCTCCATCGGCTCCTCGACGACCACGTCGTCGGGCATGCGGCGGCCCCCACCCCCTCCCGACCGATCGGCGTCGATCCGTTGCACCATGACCTGCTCGGCGCGGCGCCGGCCCATGCGACCGACGCTACCGGTCGCTCTCGACGACGATGCCGAAGGCGGCGAAGGTCAGCAGTGCGAGCGGTACGACCTGTGCCTCGTCGATGACGGCGCCCTTGAGGTGCTCGGCTCCCCGGAGGTCGGTCAGCGTCGAACCGGCCAGCCGGGCGCCTCGCATGTCGGCCTTGGTGAACTGCGCCGTCGTCAGATCACACTCGACCAGCTCCGCCTCGGGCAGCTTCGCCTGGTACAGGTCGGTGTCGACGAGCGACGAACGGGCGATGCGCAACCGCTCCGCCGAGACCATCCGGAGGTTGGCGGCGTCGAGCTTGCAGTCCTCGAACACGACGTCCCGCAACCGAGCGGACGAGAGATCGACGCCGGCGAGCCGCGAGTCACGGATCACCACCCGCGTGAACGACGCCTCGGTGAGGATCGCGCCCGACAGCTCGCACCGCTCGAGCACGCAGTCGGTGAGCTGGAGGCGGTCGAGATCCGCGCCGGTGAGCACCACGTTCGAGAGCCGGCACCGCGTGATGTCGACGTTCCGCGCCTCGGCACCGCTGAGATCGGCGTGGGCGACCGAGAGGTCGGAGACGTCCGCCTCCTCCTCGAGATCGAACCCGTCGACCTCGGTCAGCTCCTCTGGCAGCCGCGGCTCGCTTCGCACGCGGGCGACGCTACGGGGTGGTGCGCGTCCCCGTCCGCTGGAGGCGGAACCACCGGAAGCCGTACGGCTGCAGCTTCACCTCGATGTGCGGCTCGGCGAGCTCGTGCACGGGCTCCGACTCCTCGAGGAGGTCGACGAGCCGGTCGAAATCCGCCGCGTCGTCGATCGGCACCCGCACGTTGCACGGCTCGACTCCGAGGTTGTGCAAGACGACGATGGCGCTGCGCTCCCAGTCGCAGCGGTGCGCGAGCACGGCGGGGGATCCCGTCGTCTCGATCAAGGTGACCTTCCCCCACCCGATCTCGGGACACTCGCGGCGGCGGCGGATCACCCGCTCGAACCAGTTGAGCAGCGAGTCGCGGTCGCGGCGCTGGTCGGCGACGTTCACCGCGAGCGGCGAGAAGCGGCCCTCGACCACCGGTCGCGTCAGCTGCGACGGCCGCGCCGACGAGAAGCCGCCGTTGCGCTCGTCGGTCCACTGCATCGGGGTGCGGACGCTCAGACGGCCGTCGATGTCGAGGTTCTCCCCCATGCCGATCTCCTCGCCGTAGAAGAGCACCGGGGTGCCCGGCAGCGAGAACAACAGGCTGTAGACGAGGCGTATCCGATCAGGATCACCGTCGACCATCGGGGGCAGCCGCCGCCGTAGCCCTCGCCCGAAGAGCTGCATGTCTTCCTCGGGACCGAACGCGGCGAAGACCTCCTCCCGCTCCTTGTCGCTCAGCTGGTCGAGCGTGAGCTCGTCGTGGTTGCGGACGAACACCGCCCATTGCCCCTCGTCGGGGAGCGGCGGGCGATCGCCCAGTACCTTCCGGATCGGCTTCGCGTCGTGTCGCGCCAGGGCAAGGTACATCGCCTGCATCAAGGGGAAGTCGAACGACATCTGGAGCTGGTCGTCGTCGCCGAAGTAGGCGCGGAGATCGTTGGCCGGGAGGTTCACCTCGCCGAGCAGCAGCGCGTCGCCCTTCCGGCGCGAGATGAACGCCCGCAGGTCGCGCAGCACCTCGTGAGGGTCGAGCGTCGGTGCGTTTCCGCCCGCCTCCCCCGTTTCGAGCAGGTAGGGCACGGCGTCGACCCGGAACCCGTCGACGCCGAGCTGCAACCAGAACCCGGCGATCTTGGTGATCTCGTCGCGAACCGCCGGGTTGGCGATGTTGAGGTCGGGCTGGTGGCCGTAGAAGTGGTGGAGGTACCACTGCTCCGTCCGCTCGTCGTAGGTCCAGATGCTGTCTTCGGCGTCGGGGAAGACGACGGCGTTCTCCGGCTCCTTCGGCTTCTCGTCCGACCACACGTAGAAGTCGCGGTAGCGAGCGGTGCGGCTGCGCCTCGCGTCCCGGAACCACGGGTGACGGTCACTCGTGTGGTTGACGACGAGGTCGATGATCACCCGCATCCCGCGGTCTTTCGCGGTGCGCACGAGCGCCACGAAGTCCCCGAGCGACCCGAGCGTCGGATCGACGCTGTAGTAGTCGGCGATGTCGTAGCCGTCGTCGCGGTTCGGCGACGGGTAGAACGGCATCAGCCACAGGCAGCTGACGCCGATGCCCGCGAGGTAGTCGACCCGTTCGATCAACCCTGTGATGTCGCCCCTGCCGTCGCCGTCGCTGTCGAGGAACGTCTCGATGTCGAGGCAGTAGACGACCGCGTTCTTCCACCACAGATCGCTGGTGCGGGCGGTGCTCATCCCCGAAGCTCGGGCAGGACCTTGTCGCCGTAGGCGTCGAGGAAGGCGTCCTGGGTCTGGCCGACGTGGTGGATGTACACGCCGTCAGCACCCATCGCCAGGATGTCGTGGAGACGCGCCGCGTGCTCCCCGAGGTCGGCCGACACCAGCACCGAGTCGCGCACCGCCTCCGGAGCGACGTGCTGAGAGATGTCGTCGAACTGCTCGGGCAGCTCGAGGTTCCACGCGATCGTCGACGCGAAGATGTTGCTGCGCCACTGATCGTGCGCGATTGCGAGCGCCTCGTCCTCCGTGTCGGCCCACGAGACGTGGACCTGGACGTACACGGGCCGCCCGACCGTGTCGGCCTCCCGGAACGCGCCGATCACCCGGCGCAGCGTCTCCGGCGGCTGGTTCACCGTGATGAGGCCGTCGGCCCACTCGGCCACGAGCCGGGCGGTCTGCTCGGAGACGGCTGCTCCGATGAGCTTCGGCATCTCCTGCGGCAGCGACCACAGCTTCGCCCGATCGACCGTGACCAGACCGCGGTGGGTGACCTCCTGACCGCGGAGCAGGCGACGCATCACGTCGACGCACTCGAGCAGCCGGGCGTCGCGCGTCGGCTTGTCGGGCCACCGATCGCCCGTGATGTGCTCGTTCATCGCCTCACCCGAGCCGAGCGCGGCCCAGAACCGGCCCGGGAACATCTCGCCGAGCGTCGCGATCGCCTGGGCGACGACCGCAGGGTGGTAGCGCTGCCCGGGCGCGGTGACGATCCCGAACGACAGCTCGGTCGCCTGCAACGCCGCGCCCAGCCACGACCAGGCGTAGCCGGAGTGGCCCTGACGCTCGCTCCACGGCGCGAAGTGGTCGGAGCACATGGCCGCGTCGAACCCCACCTCCTCTGCCCGAACGACGGCGCGCAGGAGCCCGCTGGGTGCGATCTGCTCGTGGGAGGCGTGGAACCCGACGGTTGCCATGGAGCCACCCTTCCCCGGCGATCACCCGCGTAAGGCCATGGCCGATGGAGCCGGTGTAACGAAGCGATGAACTTTCGGAAACGGTGTTTCCTTCCGTTTCCGGGTCGGGTATCACACGTGTCACATGGCGCGCATCGAGGCGGAGCTGACCATCGACCACGGGCGAGCGATCGTTTCGCTCGGCGGCGCGCTCGACGTCTCGAACGCGCACCGGCTCGGAGCGCTCCTCCGCCGACTCGTCACCGAGGGGTGCAGCGACATCGTGGTCGACCTCTCGACGGCCTCCGCGATCGACGGATCCGGCATCGGCATCCTGCGAGGCGCCGCCCGTGCCGTCGAGCGCAGCTGCGACGGCCGGCTCCGCTTCCGGAACGCACCGGCCGCGTTGCTCGACACGCTGCTGTCGTCCGGCCTCGTCGAGCACGAGGAGCCCTCCGGGGAGACGCCTCAGCCCGCCGTCACGAAGCCAGCGCGCGAACCGCAGCCGCCGTCGCTTCGTCAGCCGGGAAGAACGACTCGATCGCGAGTTCCTCGACCCTGACGTCGAGCGGCGAGCCGAACACGGTCATCGTCGAGAAGAACGACAGCCGTTCGCCCGAGTCGAGCCGGAGCACCATCGGCAGCGCGGCGCCGGGGTGTCCGTCGCCCGCTCCGACGGCGGCGTTGCGCACCGCGCGATGCACCGCCTCGTAGCCCAGCACCTCGTGAAGAAGGGCGCCCAGATCGCCATCGCCCGACGCTGCGACCTGCCGTCGTAGCCGGACGACCAGGTGCGCGGCGTACTCGTCGAAGTTGACGAGCAACCGCGCGAGGGCCGGCGGGGTGGAGGCTGGCCCGGACGACGTTCACCGGCGGCTCCGCAAGCTCCGCCGGCAGCAGCGCGACGAACGCCGCCACGCCGCGGTTCGCAGCGACCATGTTCCACTGCCGGTCGACGACGAGCGCCGGGTTCGGCTCCATCCCGCGCAGGATGACGTCGATCGCGTCCCGCACCGGTTCGAGGTCGGGCTCGTCGAGCGACCGCTCGCGAAAGGTCGGCGCGAAGCCCGCGGCGACGAGGAGGGCGTTGCGGTCGCGCAAGGGGACGTCGAGCTCTTCGGCCAGGTGCAGCACGAGCTCGCGGCTGGGCTTCGACCGCCCGGTCTCGACGAAGCTCAGGTGCCTCGCCGAGACGCCGGCTTGCACGCTGAGGTCGAGCTGGCTCATCCGCCTCTGGGCACGCCACCACCGCAGCAGGTCGCCGACGGTCGGGGCGTGGGCCGGACGGCCGGCGTCGATGCGAGGCAGCGCCATGGGCCGAACGTACCGAGCGGGCGGAGCGGGGACGACTACCTGGCAGGTAATCGCATCGACGACGTTGCCCGCGCACGCTGAGGCCATGACCTCCACCACCTCCACGGCCCGATCCGATCGCGCACTTCGCACCGTGTTCCTCGTCGACACCGCCACCTGCCTCGCAACGGGCACGCTGCTGACGGTCGCACCGGCGACAGTCGCCGACGTCCTTGACACCGACGCCGGCACGGGCTTGATCCGCGGCGCTGGGATCGCGCTGCTCGCCTACGTCCCTCTGCTGGTCGTGCTGGCCGGATCGGCGGGACGGACCCTGCGGACGGGGGCGATGGCGACGGCCGCCGGCGACGGCGCGTGGGTTGGCGGCAGCGTGCTGCTCGTGGTCGCGGGCGCCTCCGGCGGCCTCGGAGATGCGCTCGTGCTCGCCGCCGCAGCGGTCGTCGGCGCGATCGGCAGCGCCAAGCTCGTCAACGTGCGGGCTGCCTCGGTGCCCACTCCGCCGGTGACGAACCTGGCCGCTGGGGCGGGGTGAGCCACCCGGTCTCGACTCCGTCGAGCTCGAACGCGGGCCGCACGTGACGAACCCGGCCCCACGGTGACGTCTCGAACAACGCGAGGTACGGCTCGACGACCGCCGGACCCGGCTCCGCCACGGCGAGCCCGCTCTCGCGGTCGACGCGCCCGAGGTCGTCGATCCAGGCGGCGGTGCGGGCGAGCGACACCCGCACCGACCGCCCCCGTCCGTCCGACCGCCGCTCGGTGAGCGCTCGCACCACGCCCAGCGCGAGCAGGTAGGCGGTGGCGTGGTCGAGCAACTGCATCGGAAGCGGCGTCGGACGGTCGGTGCCGGCCGCCACCATGCCTTCGGCCGCGATGCCGCTCGCCATCTGCACGAGGCTGTCGAATCCCCGCCGGGTCGCCCACGGGCCTGCGCTGCCCCAGGCGGAGAGGCTGCCGGTGACGAGGCCGGGACGCAGGCGGTGCAGGTCGTCGTCGCCGAGGCCGAGCCGGGCCAGCGAACCCGGCCGGAAGCCGTGGACGACGACGTCCGCGCGCGCCACGAGCGCCTCGAACGCGGCCCGATCGTCCCCCGATCGAAGGTCGAGCACCGCAGCGCGCTTGCCGAAGCCGGTGTCGACGCTGACGACCGGCACCTCTGCGAACCCCGGGGGCTCCACGCGGAGCACCTCCGCTCCGAGGGCGGCGAGCATCTTCGCTGCCGTCGGTCCGGCGATCACCCTGGTGAGATCGAGCACGCGGACGCCGTGGAGCGGACGCAGCGCGTGCGAACTGGCCGGCGAGGCCCCTTCCGGGCCGGCCGCACCGGGGGGATGGATGTAGACGAGCGGCAACGAACGCACCTGCGAGCCGTGCGGATGCACCGACCAGTCGTCGCGCGTGCGCATGACCGCGGCCGCTCCGCCCGCGGCGACGACCGCCTCCTGGACCTCTTCGCCGGATCGCTCGCGGATGGCCGCCACGAACGCCCCACGCTCCTCGGCCACCCGGAGCACACGGCACGCAGCGGCGCGATGGTGCGGGTACACGGTGTGGATCCGGATCCAGCCGTCGGCGCAACGATGGTCGCCGGTGAGTGGATCAGGCCAGGAGAGGTCTGCGTCGGCGGTGAGGTACCGCTCGCTCCGGCAGGCCAGCGCGGCATGCAGACGGTCGACCGCGACCGGCCGCGGAGCGCGGCCCGTCCGCGCCGCGAGGTGCTCCGACGCGGCGAGGCCCAGCGCGCCGACGACGGCGGCGGACACATCGGTGACCCGGAACGTCGACGCGAGAGCGTGCTGCGGGCCGGCGAACGACACCTCGCCGAGGAGCGAAGCGTCGCCGTCGACTGCCGTCCAGAGCTGCCGGAGGGCGTCTGCGCTCACACCGGTCCGCGGCGGGCGTGCGAGTCGAGGATCGACGCCACGGCTGCGGTGAGGTTCCGTGCGGTCGGCACGTGGAGGAACTCGTTCGGGCCGTGGGCGTTCGTGCCCGGCCCGAGGACGCCGGTGACGACGAACTGCGCGTCGGGGAACTTCTCGCCGAGCATGCCCATGAACGGGATCGTGCCGCCCTCGCCCTCCGCTCCGGCCGGGTTGCCGAAGCAGTCGATCGACGCACGTTCGATCGCATCCGCGAGCCACGGCGACGTGGGCGGTGCGTCCCAGCCCGGCGCGCTCTCGAGCCGGTCGATCGACACCTTCACCCCGTACGGCGGGTCGGCTGTCAGCGCAGCGGCAACGGCCTCGCGGGCAGCGACGTCGTCGGCCCGCGGCGGCACGCGGATCGACAACGTCAGCGCGGTGTGGGGACGCAGCACGTTGCCGGCGTCAGCGAGCGGTGGTATCCCACCGACGCCGGTCACCGACACCGCCGCCTTCCACGTCCGCCCGAGGAGAGCGTCGACCGCGTTGTCGACCATGAGGCGGGCGCCATCGACGAGCGGGTAGCGGTTCCACACCTCGTCGCCGAGCACCTCGGCCGCGACCTTCGCCTGCTCGACCCGCTCCGCGGGTATCTCGACCTGCAGCTCGGGAAGCAGCACGTCGCCAGTCGCCTCGTCCTCGATCCGCGAGAGCAGCGAGCGGAGGATGCGGAAGCTCGACGGCACCACCCCCGACGCCCCGGAGTGGATGCCCTCGCGCACGATGTCGACCCGAACGTCGAGGCCGACGAGGCCCCGCAGCGACGTGGTGGTCCACATGCGGTCCCACGTCGCGCAGCCGGAGTCGAGGCAGATCACGAGCTCGACCTCCCCGAGGCGATCCCCCAGCGCGTCGACGTGGGCCGGGAGGTCAGGGCTGCCGCTCTCCTCCGAGGCCTCGACGAGGAGCACGCACCGGGCGTGGGAGCCCCCGGCCTCTCGAACCGCGGCGATCGCGGAGAGCGACGCGAAGGCGGCGTACCCGTCGTCGGCGCCGCCCCGCCCGTACAGGCGGTCGCCTTCGAGGACCGGCTCCCACGGGCCGAGCCCGTGGCGCCAGCCGACCATCTCGGGCTGCTTGTCGAGGTGGCCGTACAGGAGGACCGTTCCGTCGCCGGCATCCGGTCCGGTCGCCGGGACGTCGACGACCACCAGCGGCGTGCGACCCGGCAGCCGATGCACGTCGAGGCGCATCCCGTCGATGGGATGCGCCTCGATCCAGCCGGTCACCAGGTCGACCGCTCGTTGCATGTGCCCCGCCTCGTCCCACCTGGGGTCGTAGGCGGGGCTCTTGTTCGGGATCCGGATGTAGTCGTGCAGAGTCGGGAGGATCGACCGCTGCCACCGGTCGTCGACGAAGCGCTGCGCTGCCGAGATCTCGAACGCCATGGCGAGGAAGTTACGAGGCGACGAACGGGTCGTGGGTCGCCAGCAGCCGCTCGAGTCGCGCCTGGTCGACGCGCGACAGCACCTGCCCGGCCTCATGGGCGTCGCGGACGCACTTGGCGAGGGTGAACGTCGAGGTGACGAGGTAGAGGGCGCCGACGCACAGGAAGCCTCGGACCCAGCCGTTCACGGGCAGGTAGGCGATGCCGAGGAGCATCGCCGACAGGGAGACGGCGAACGAGATCGCCGACTGCACGTAGAACGCGGTGGTCTGCTTGGTGGGGACGTTGGGAGTCGTCATGAGATCCACGGTGCGGCGACGACCGGTCGACCGGAACCCGGGGGTCCCCCTACTGCACGATCAGGGCTCGACCAGGATCTTGCAGTGGACCTCCGGGTTCGAGAGGTCTCGGAACGCTGTCGGCACCCCGTCGAGGTCGACACGCCCGGTGATGAGCGGGGCAACGTCGAGCTCGCCCTCGGCGATGGAGCGGAGCGTGCCGCCGAACTCCATCGGGTCGTAGCCGAGAGCGAACGACACGTCGAGCTCCTTCGCGATGCCGAGCATGGGACGAATGGGGTCGTTCTCCATGCACACACCGACGACGAGGATCTTCGTGCCCCGAGGTGCGGCCGACATCGCCTGGTCGATCATCCCCGGAACGCCGACGGCCTCGAAGATGACGAGCTGCTTCATCCCGCCGGTCGCTTCGCGCCACGCGTCGATCGCCGGCTGCTCGCGGGGGTCGACGACGACGTGGGCGCCCATGGTCTCCGCGAGCGATCGCCGCGCTGGTGAGAAGTCGGCGGCGACGATCGGCGCGATGCCCTTCAGGCGCAGGTCGGCGATGACGGCGAGTCCGACGGGTCCGCAGCCGAGCACGATCGCGGTCGAGCCCTTCGCGATGGCCGATCGGTTCACCGCATGGCGACCGACGGCCATCGGTTCGGTGAGCGCAGCGTGCTCGAAGCTCAACCCGTTCGGCACCTTCATCGTCAGCATCGACGACAGCACCATCAGCTCGCTGTAGCCGCCGGGATAGTCGTTCGAGTAGCCGATCCCCTGGACGCCAGAGGGACCGATCACGACGGGCATCGACACCACGACGTCACCGGGTCGGAGGTTGTCGCCCGCGTCCGGTCCGATCTCGACCACCTCGGCCGAGAACTCGTGTCCCATGACGACGTCACGCGAGAGGTCCATCACGAAGGGGGCGCCCGATTCCTTCGACAGCTCCACCATCTGCTCGCCGTGCTGGAGCGTGTGGAGGTCGGAGCCGCAGATGCCGCACGCCAGCGTGCGCACGAGCACCTGACCCGACTGCGGCACCGGATCGGCGATCTCGTCGACGACCAGCTGCTTGTTGCGCATCACCGCGGCCCGCATGGCCGCCGAACCTACTCACACGCAGGCGCGGCAGGCGCCGCCGAGGCTCTCCAGGTCAGCCGAGACGGCGTGCCAGGCGAAGCAGCGGCCGCGTCGCCAGCGCCGGTGCGAGGATCCACAACGGACGCTGGAGCCACCACGCCGACGTCGTCTCTTCCGGAACGGTGATCCCGGCCACGAACCGGAGCGTCCCGTAGGCGATGCCGAGCCCGACGCCGTGCCAGAGGTAGAGCGGCATCGAGTTCTCGCTCACCCAGCCGACCACTCGCGAGACACGCGGCCGGTCGAGCGCCCTCAGCGCCGCATCCCGGATCAGGAGGGCGACGCCGACCTGGAGAGCGCAGAGGGCGACGATGCAGACCGTCGGCGGGGCCATGTTCGAGATGGCTTCACCAGGGACGCCGACCATCGACTTCGGGTAGTGGCCCATGTTGGTGAGCGCGCCCAAGGCGTAGGCGCCGCCCAGGACCAGGCACCAGGCGAAGCGGCGAGGCGCCGCGACCAGCCGCTCGTAGTGGAACCCGAACTGGTGGGCGAAGCCCCACACGACGATCCACGCCAGCACAGAGGCGTACGGCGTCTCGAAACGGAAGCGGAGGACGTCGACGACGGCTGCCGCGCCGGCCAGCGCGACGACCGCGAGCTCGCCGAACCGGCGGTGGGCCGCGGCCGCGATCGGCGTGGCGAACACGAGCAGCACGTACACGCCGAGGAACCACAGCGGGCTGAGGATGAGGATCACGGCTCGCGGCAACCACGGGGGCGAGTCGAGAAGCTCGTTCGCGAGGAGCCCGCCCGCGCCGACAGCGGCGATGGCCGCGGCGGCCGGCACGACCAGACGCCCGAGCCGCTTCCGGAGGAACGAGCCGTAGCGTCCCGGAGTCCATGTGCGGGAGTGGACGAAGCCGCCGACGAAGAAGAACAGCGGCATCACCTGGAACAGCCACGTGAGCAGCCACAGACCACGGGTGGAGCCCAGCGGGTTCGACGCGTGGGGACCGTCGAACTTCCAGATCACGACGGTGAACACCCAGTGCCACGCGACGACGACCATCAGGCTCCCGGCCCGGAGCAGGTCGACGAAGCGATCGCGAGCCGTTGTCGGCGTCGGCGTCTGCGTCGCGATCGACGTGGGCGTGGGCGCCGCGACGGTGGACAGGGGGAGGCGCGGTTCGGCGAGAGCGACCATGTCCTCATCGTCGGTTCGACGGCGAGATCGCGGAACCAGGGCTCTCCCCCAGTTCCGCCTGGGGGAGACTGGGCACCCCGTGCCATCGCTCTCCTTCCCCGACACCGGCCTGCCCGTCGAGGCCTCGATCGACACGCTCCGTGCCGCGCTCGACGACCCGGGTGTGGCGGTGCTGACGGCGGAGCCGGGCGCGGGCAAGACCACCGTCGTGCCCCTCCGCCTGCTCGGCGCGTCATGGCTTCGCGACCAGCGGATCGTGGTGCTCGAACCCCGCCGCGTCGTCACCCGCGCCGCGGCCAGACGGATGGCCGACCTCGTCGGCGACGGCGTCGGCGGCATCGTCGGCTACCGCACGCGAGACGACCGGCGGGTGAGCGACCGCACGAAGGTGGAGGTCGTCACGGAGGGGGTGCTCACCAGGCGCCTGCAGTCGGATCCGGAGCTCGGCGGCGTCGGCCTGCTCGTCTTCGACGAGTTCCACGAACGGAACCTGCAGGGAGACCTCGGTCTCGCGCTGGCGCTCGACGTGCGGCGGTCGCTGCGGCCCGACCTCAGGCTCCTCGTGATGTCGGCGACGCTCGACGTGCAGCGGGTGTCGGACCACCTCGGGCAAGCGCCCGTCGTCACGAGCGAGGGCAGGCAGCACCCGGTCGAGGTGCGGTGGCTCCCGAAGCGCCCGAAGGAGCGGCTCGACGACGCGACCACCGCCGCCGTGATGAAGGCGCTCCGGGAGGAAGCGGGCGACGTCCTCGTGTTCCTCCCGGGTGCGGCCGAGATCCGGCGGGTGCAACAGGCGCTGCAGATCGAGGGAGCCGACGGGATGGCCGATCTCCGGCCGTTGTTCGGCGCGCTGTCGGCTGCAGAGCAGGACGCCGCCCTCGCGCCGTCGCGCGACGGTCGGCGTCGGGTCGTGATCGCGACCGACATCGCGGAGACGAGCATGACGGTCGAGGGGGTGCGGGTCGTGGTCGACGCTGGGCTCGCGCGGGTGCCGCGCTTCGACACCCGCACCGGCATGACGCGACTCACGACCGTCACCGCATCGAAGGCCTCGGCAGACCAACGGACCGGGCGCGCCGGGCGCATCGAACCCGGCGTCGCCTACAGGTTGTGGTCGAAGGTGGAGCACGCCGCTCGCCGACCTCACCTCGAGCCGGAGATCAGCCAGGTCGACCTCGCAGGGCTCGCGCTCGAACTGGCGTCGTGGGGGGTTCACGACGCTCGCGTCGTGCCGTTCCTCGATCCGCCGCCGGCGCGGGCAGTCGTCGAGGGTGTTGCGCTCCTTCGGTCGCTCGGCGCCGTCGACGGCGATGGCCGTATCACGCCGATCGGGTCGCGGATGGTGACGCTCCCCCTCCACCCACGGCTCGGCCACATGGTCGTGGCGAGTCGCGCGTCGGGCGACGGGTGGCTCGCCTGCATGCTCGCCGCATTGCTAGAAGACCGCGACGTGCTGCGCGGCCATCCTGACGAGCTACCGGCCGATCTGGCGGTCCGGCTCGAGCTGCTCGCCGACGCTGACCGCCGCCATCCGAGGGCCGACGGGCGCGCGCTCGGCAGCGTGCGCGCCTCCGCGTACGACCTCGCGAGGCGGGTGGGCGTGGAGCCCGGCGGTGTGCGCATCGATCGCGCCGGGCTCACGCTGGCGCTCGCCTATCCCGATCGCGTCGCGCAGAATCGGGACGGCACGACCCCCGGCCGGTTCAAGCTCACCGGCGGTAGCGCCGCATGGGTGCGGCCGACCGACTCCCTCGCCGGCGAGGCCTTCGTCGTCGCAGCCGATCTCGACGGACACCGCAAGGATGCCCGCATCCGGCTGGCCGCAGCGATCGACGCCGAGGAGCTGCTCGAGGTCTTCGCCGATCAGGTCACCGAGCACTCCTCGGTCGTGTGGGATCGCGAGCGAGACGACGTCATCGAACGTGTCGAGCGGAACCTCGGCCAGGTGCGGCTCGGTGTCGTCGAGCGACGGGCTCCGAGCGGACCAGCCACCGAGCGCATCATCCGGGAACGGCTGCGCAGCGCCGGGATCACGTCGCTGCGCTGGACCGACAAGGCAGTGGCGTTGCGTGCCCGCCTCGCCTTCCTCCACCGTCATCGCGCCGGTGACGGCTGGGCCGACGTGAGCGACCGGGCGCTCCTCGCCGCCATCGATCTGTCGACGGCGACCTCACGGCGAGACCTCGACGGGATCGATCTCGAGCGGACGCTGCTCCGACTCGTCCCGCCACACCTCCACGGGGCGCTCGACCGCCTCGCTCCGAGCGAGATCCGGCTTCCCAAGGGACGGCGGGTGGCGGTCGACTACACCGCCGATCCACCGGTGATCGCCGTGAAGGTCCAGGACGCGTTCGGTCTCACCACGACGCCGACCGTGCTGGACGGCCAGATCCCGATCGTCTTCCACCTGCTCTCCCCCGCAGGACGCCCGGTTCAGGTGACGTCCGATCTCGAAGGGTTCTGGACCGGCTCGTGGCACGACGTCCGCAAAGAAATGGCGGGCCGCTACCCGAAGCACGACTGGCCGGTCGAGCCTCGCTGATCGCGCGCTGATCCTGCCGCGACAGGCGGCATGGCATCCGGCGGTCGTGGGTACATGCGCGGCGTCGCCCCCCGACACCGGACCCCCTCGTGCAGAACCCTCTCCCCTCACGCGCCCTGAAAGTGATCGCAGCGCTGTTCTCGGCGCTGGTGATCGTGCTGGCGTTCGCAGGTCCGGCGGCCGCAGACCAGACGCTGCCGAAGGCAAGTGAGCGGAGCACGTCCACCTCGTGGGCGTTCACCGCTCTCGGCGTGCCGGCGGACCGTCCCGCCGGCGACGGGATCAAGGTCGCCGTCGTCGACTCCGGCATCGACGCCGACCATCCGGCGTTCGCAGGCCGCATCGCGGGCGCCGCGAACTGCGTCGGCAGCGGCGGCAACCCCGCCCGTTGCACCGACGACGTGATCGACGACAACGGTCACGGCACCCACATCGCGGGGATCATCGGCGCTCGCCGGGTCGGGAAGGCGCCCGACGGTGTCGCACCGGGGGTGCAGCTGCTGGCGGTCCGTTCGCTCACGAACACCTGCGAGGGCAAGGGGCAGGAGCGGACGTGCCGGGCGCTGGGGCAGCTCGGTGACGTCGTCGCCGGCGTGCGCTGGGCCACCAGCCGTGATGCCGACCTCATCAACCTCTCGATCGACGCCGGCGTCGACCTCGACTGGAAGGACGGCGATCTCGCCGACGCGATCGTCGACGCCTGGCGCAACGGCGCCGTCGTCGTTGCCTCGACCGGCAACCGGTCGATCACCCTCACCGATCCCGACCTGCGCTCGGTGCCGATGCTGCTCGTCGGTGCCGTCAACGCCGAAGGCGTCAAGGCCTCGTACTCGAACCTGCCCGGCACCGCCCGGTGGGGGCTGATGGCCCCCGGTGGCGAAGCGGGCGGCGCATGCCCCGAGGCGGGCGTGCTCTCGACGTATCCCCGAGAGATCGAGGCGGCGGGCACCGGATGCCTGTCCGGCACGTCGATGGCCGCGGCGTACGTCACGGGCGCACTGGCATCGCTGATGAGCAACGGCCTCGATGGTCCGACCGCCTTGTCGCACCTGCTGACCACGGCAACACCGGCGACCGACGACGCGACGCCTGCCCCTCTCGCGAACCTCGCTGCGGCGCTGTCCACGCCGGCTGCGCCGCCCACGCCCGGGCTGACCCACGGCATCGCCGGTGCGGTCGACCGTCAGGAGTCCGACGGGAGCGCCGCGGTGTTCTCGGCGTCGGGTCTTCCGATCAGCGAGTGGACCAAGACCCACCCCATCCGAACCCGCGTGCTCGGAACGCTCGCGATCCTGGCCGGCACGTTGCTGATGCTCGGCCATCGCCGCCGCAGCGGCCGGCCGTGGCTCGTCGGCTACGACGCGATCTGACCCGCTACTCGGCGACGCGGCGGAACGGATCGAGTGCGTCCCAGATCCGTTTTCTGACCTCGTCGACCGTGCCGAGCCCGTCGACCCTTCGAAGGATCCCCCGGCCGTCGTAGTACCCGAGCAGCGCGTTCGACGTCTCGTCGTAGACGTCGAGGCGGTGGAGGATGACGGCCTCGGTGTCGTCGGCGCGTCCCTCGACGGCCGCCCGATGGAGGAGCCGGCGCAGCAACTCGTCACGAGGCACGTCGAGGGCGACGGTCACCTGGACCTCGACGTCGAGGGGATGGGCGAGCTCGTAGGCCATCTCCGCCTGGTGCGCCGTCCGCGGGAACCCGTCGAGCACGTAGCCGCCCGCGCCTGCCGCCTCGAGCACCGGCTCGCTGAGGATGGAGATCACGATCTCGTCAGGCACGAGGTCGCCCCGCTGGACGAACGCCTGCACCTTGCGGCCGATCGTCGTCCCTCGCTGCACGTGGCGTCTCAAGAGGTCGCCGCTCGAGATGTGGGTGATCCCGTAGCGCTGCGCGATGCGCGTCGCCTGGGTCCCCTTCCCAGCACCCGGGGCGGCGACGAGCAGCACACGCATCGGAGCATTCTGGCCGCGACCTCCCCGCCGGGGGTGCAACCGGTCGCCGTCCATCCGTGATATCCCACTTCTCATGGCAGACGTCGTCCCCCCGCGTCATCTCTCCGACTTCACGCCCGAGTGGCTCTCGTCAGTCCTCGAAGCTCGGATCAGCGACGTCCGGCTCACGGAGATCGCCGTCGGCGAGGGCTTCACCGGCAAGCTGGCCCGCCTCGACCTCACCTACGCCGACGACGTCGGCACGTCTCTACCGTCGTCGGTGATCGGGAAGCTCCCGAGCGACGAGCCCGGCGCGGTGATGCTCGGCCAGTTGCTGCGGCTGTGGGAGCGAGAAGCACGGTTCTACAACGACGTCGCACCGACGCTCCCCTGCCGAACGGCGAGGTGCTTCTACGCCGACGGCTACCCGGACGAGGGCTTGTGGTCGCTGGTGCTCGAAGACCTGTCGTTCGCACGGGTGGGTGATCAGGTCGCGGGGACCTCGGTGGAGGATGCGCGACGGGCGATCGAATGGCTCGTTCCGTTCCATGCCGCCTGGTGGGGCCGCGAGAGCGAGGTCTTCGACTGGCTCCCGCGAGTGAAGACCGATCCGACCTACGAGGCGCTTCAGCCGATGCTCGAGGGCGTGTTCCCGAAGTTCATGGTCGACCTCGCCGCTGAACTTCCGGCTCCGGCGGTGGCATGGGTCGAGCGAGCGATCCCGACGTTCAAGGAGAGGCTGCACGAGGAGCCCTTCCCGTCGACGATCTACCACTCGGATTACCGGCTCGACAACATGTTCTTCGAGTCCGCCGGCGGGGTGATCCCGATCGACTGGCAGGCGCTCGCGGTCGGCCAGGGCATGTACGACGTCGCCTACTTCATCGCCAACTGCGTACCGACCGATCAGCGACGCGAGACCGAGCGTGACCTGGTCGAGCGATGGAGATCGGGACTGGAAGCGAACGGCATCGCGATGCCCTCGGCCGCGGACACCTTCGAGGAGTACCGGAAGATGGTGCTGCTCGTGATGCTGGTGGGCGCGCTGCTGTTCGGCCAGCTCGACTTCACCGTCAACGCCCGGGCCGGCGACCTCGCGAAGATCTGCGCGAAGCGGACCTTCGAAGCGGGTGTCGATCTCGGCGTCGGCGAGTTCGTCGCCTGAGGGATGTTGGGCTAGCTGGCAGCGCTGTAGTAGGAACGCGCGCCGTGACTGCGGAAGGCGGCGGCGAGACCCGCACCTTCGACCCATCGCCGGAGGCTCCGCGTCACGCGCGTCGCTTCGTCGCCCACCTGCTGGGGCGACTCGAAGCCGATTCGGTTCTCGATCAGACGGTGCTCCTCGTCAGCGAGCTCGTCACGAACGCGGTGCTGCACGCGCGCACGCCGGTGACGGTCGAGGTGTCGTTGACCGGCGACGTCCTGCGGGTCGGGGTGGGCGACGCCAGCCCGACGCCGCCGGCGATGCGCTCGTTCAGCGCCCTCGCGGGTAGCGGCCGGGGTCTGCACCTCGTCGCTTCGATGTCGCGCACCTGGGGCGTCGACGACCGACCGGACGGCGGCAAGATCGTGTGGTTCGAGATCGACGTCGCGTCGAACGGGTCGTCGTTCGAGTTCGACCTCGACGCCGTGCAGCCGCTGTGACCGACACCCCGGAGGCACCGATGCAGCTCCATCGCGTCGTCGTGACGGGCCTGCCGGTGCCGGTCCACGCTCGGGCGTCGGAACATCAGGCCGAGCTCCAGCGCGAGTTCCAGTTGATCCTGATCGGTTCGCAGGAGCACGACGTCGACGTCCCGAAGCGACTCTTCGAGCTCGTCGAGATCATCAACGCGCAGTTCGAGTCGTTCAGCGCCGAACAGGTCCAGTTGCTCGACGAGGCGGTGGCGCGTGGAGACGAGACGATCGACCTCGTCTACGAGTTGCCGCATGCGGTGAAGCCGGCGTGCATCTCGCTCAACCAGATGCTCGACGAGTGCGACGACTACTGCCGCCGGGGCGAGTCGCTCCTCACACTCGCGACCCCGCCCGAGGCGATCGCGTACCGCAGGTGGTTCCTGGGCGAGTTCGTCGCGCAGGTCGACGGGGCGGAGCCGCTGCCGTGGGCGGAGGCCGACGTCGAGGCGCTGCTCGCCTCCTCGAAGCTCCGCGGCGAGTAGCTCGTCAGTTCGCGGCTGACGGCGACGAAGGCGCCTCGTACGCCGGCACCGGCACGAGGTGGAGGATGTGCACCACGCCGCTGATCTCGAACAGGCGGCTCAGGCTCGGCGAAGCCCCTCCCATCTCCAGCCGTCGATGCGCCACCGCCGCTTGACGATGGAGCTCCACGAGCACACCGAGGCCTCGGGAGTCGATGAACTCGAGGTGGCTCAGGTCGAGGAAGACGTCGTCGACACCGTCGGACCACAGTTCCTCGACGAAGTCTCGGAGCGCAGGCGCGGTGGCGATGTCGAGCTCGCCGTCGGGACGCACCATGCGCGTTCCGTTGGCGTGCTTCGCCTGCACGATCCCGAAGTCGTGTTCCTTGGTCGACATGTCCACCTCCCGCTCGTCCCCGCGAATCCCCAGCCGGACCCGCTGCGGGGTCGAACGCCGTAAGGCTACCGCTCGAGGAGCTCTGGTGGCGGGGGGCCGAGGCGCAGGAGCACCAGGTCGCGCAACGCGTACAGGCGCGCGCGGGCGTCGAACCACGGTGAGCGCGATCCGCCGGAACGCAGCGCGTGCCAAGGCGTCGACGCGGCGACGATGAGAAACCGGATGACAGCTCGGTAGCGACCGAAGTGGCGGCGGACGAGCACCACCGTGTTGCGCACCATGAGGTAGTCGACGAGAGGCGGCGGCGAACCCTGGTGCGGGTTCTTGACGACCGCGCCCCAGACCATCCCGGACCGCCACCCGGCGCGGCGGGCGCGCAGCGACAGGTCGGCCTCCTCGCAGTACGCGAAGTACGCCTCGTCGAACAGCCCGACCTCGCGGACCATCGCGCGGCGAAGCAGGAGGAACGTCCCGTGGGCGTAGTCGGCTTCGACGAACCCCTCGCCGCGTTCGGCCGGTGCAGTGAGGGCCCCGAAGTACGCATCGACCACCGGCACCTCGTCGTCGCCGTACTCGGCACTCACCATGCCGACGTCTGAGAGCGATGGTGCGGAAACGGCCTCGAGCATGCGGCGCAGGCAGTCGGGCGCGGGCTCGGCGTCGTGCGGCAGCACCAGCACCCAGTCGCGGGTGGCGTCGTTTGGCTCGCAGAGCCACATGCGGATGCCGGTGTTCGCTCCGCCTCCGAACCCGAGGTTGCCGCCGCTCTCGACGACGCGTGCGCCGCCGATCGCTCGCACGGTGGCGACAGCCTCCGGCGTCGACGCGTTGTCGACGATCACGACGTCGACGGGCACTCCCTGGTCGTGCAGCGCGGCCACCGTGCGCCGGCAGCGCTCGGGCTGGTTGCGATGGACGACGACGGCCCGGACGGGCGTCACGAGCGGCCGTCGACCACCGATCGATACAGCTCGACGGTGCGCTCCGCGATGGCCGGCCACGTGAACTGCGAGTGCACGCGATCGCGCCCGGCGGTGCCCAAGGCGGCCGCTCGTTCCGGGTCGCCGAGCACCTCGTCGACCGCGGCGGCGAAGCGGCGCGCGAAACCGTCGCGGTCGAGCGGCGTGCCGTGCTCGTCCGCCTCCCCCACCTCGACGAGGAGCCCGGTCTCGCCCGGCACGACGATCTCGGGGATCCCGCCGACGGCCGTCGCCACCACCGCCGTCTCGCACGCCATCGCCTCGATGTTCACGAGACCGAAGGGCTCGTAGATCGACGGGCACACGAAGACGGTGGCGTGGGAGAACAGCTGGATGACGTCGCGCCGTGGCGGTGTCTCCTCGACGAGGAGCAGCCGGGCGCCCTTGCCCTGCACCTCTGCCGCTCGCTGGCGCAACTCGTCGCCGATCTCCTTCGTGTCGGGCGAGGAGGCCAGCACCACCACCGTGTGATCGCCATCCATGTGCGCTACGGCGTCGAGCAGGTGGACGATCCCCTTCTGCCTCGTCATGCGCCCGACGAAGAACGCGTACGGCTCGCCCGGTTCGACACCCAGGCGCTCGAGGACGTCGGTCGCGTCGTCCTTCTGGTACTGGGTGACGTCGATGCCGTTGTGGACCACCTGCACGCGGGCCGCATCGACGTTCGGGTAGCAGCGGATGATGTCGTCGCGCATGGCGCCCGAGACCGCGATCACGGCGTCGGCCGCTTCGATCGACGTCCGCTCGCACCACGACGACAGGGCGTAGCCGCCTCCGAGCTGCTCGGCCTTCCACGGGCGCAGCGGCTCGAGGCTGTGCGACGTCATCACGTGGGGAACGTCGTAGGTCATCGCGGCGAGGTGCCCGGCGAGGTTGGCGTACCACGTGTGGGTGTGGACGACGTCGGCGCCTTCCACCGCGAGCGCCATCGCGAGATCGACCGACATCGTTCCGAGGGCAGCGGCGTGCCGCTTGTAGGCGTCGATGAGCGCGCTCCACGGCTCGTATGTCGCCTTCACCAGCGACGACGGCCGCTCCTTGCCGAAGGCGTGCACCTCGAGATCGACGAGGCGGTCCAGTTCCTCCGCGAGGTACTCGACGTGCACCCCCGCTCCGCCGTACACCTCGGGCGGGAACTCTCGTGTGAGCAGCGCGACGCGCACGCCGGCCTACGCGCCCCAGCCCTCGGGGATGACCTCGCCCTTGCCCACGACCACCACTCCGTTCTCGGAGACGGTGAACCGCTCTCGGTCGAGGTCGAGGTCCCACCCGATGCGGGCGCCACGCGGCACCCGCACGTGCTTGTCGATGATCGCGTTCCTCACGCTCGCTCCGGGCTCGACGATCACCCCGTTGAGGAGCACCGACCGCTCGACGTAGGCGTTGGCCTCGACACGGACGAGGGGCGAGATCACCGATTCGCGCACGGTGCCTCCGGCGAGGATCGCTCCCTGGCAGACCATCGAGTTCAGCGCGTGGCCCGTGCGGTCGCCCTCGAACACGAACTTGGCCGGCGGCAACGCCTGCATGCTCGTGTAGATCGGCCAGTCGAGGTTGTAGAGGTTGAAGATGGGGTGGACCGACACGAGGTCCATGTGGCTGTCGAAGTACATGTCGATCGTCCCGACGTCGCGCCAGTAGGCGCGGTCGCGGTCGGTCGAGCCGGGTACCTCGTTGCCGTTGAAGTCGTAGACGAACGCCTCGCCCTGCTTCACGAGCATCGGGATGATGTTCCCGCCGAGGTCGTGGTTCGACGAGTCGTCCATCGAGTCCTCGGCGACCGCTTGGCACAGCACGTCGGTGGAGAAGACGTAGATGCCCATCGATGCGTACGACTCGTCGGGCGATCCTGGGATCGGCGGCGGGTCGGACGGCTTCTCGAGGAACGACGTGATCCGCCCGTCGGCGCCGGGGTCGATGATGCCGAACTGGTCGGCTTGGTCGCGGGGAACGCGTATGCCCGCGACCGTGACCCCCGCGCCCGAGGCGATGTGCGCGTCGAGCATCTGGCGGGGGTCCATCCGGTAGATGTGGTCGGCGCCGAGCACGAGGATGTAGTCGGGCTGCTCGTCGCCGATGAGGTTGAGGTTCTGATAGATCGCGTCAGCCGAACCCTGGAACCAGCGGGGCCCCTGACGCATCTGCGCCGGCACCGGCGTCACGTAGTTGCCGAGCAGCGTCGAGAGCCGCCAGGTCCGGCTGATGTGGAGGTCGAGGCTGTGGCTCTTGTACTGCGTCAGGACGACGATGCGCAGGTACCCGGAGTTGGCCAGGTTCGACAGGACGAAGTCGATGAGCCGGTAGTGGCCACCGAAGGGCACGGCGGGCTTCGCCCGATCCGCCGTCAGCGGTGCGAGCCGCTTCCCCTCGCCGCCGGCCAGCACCATCGCGAGAACCCGCGGCTCACCGCGGCGCCCTCGGCGCGGACCCTCGGACGCCCAGTCATGGATCGCCACGGGCGCCGTCCTACCCGAGGTGGACGGGGATCACCAATCGGCTACGCGGCGGCGCCGTTGTCGGTGGGGTCTTCCATCGGGGTCGGTCGCGCCGTCTGGCTCGCGCGGTAGACGCTCCGGCGCATCGCGTTGATGACGCCGGCCGGACGTAACGACTCGCCGGTGTTGAAGACGTTGAACCGGAGCGCTTCCTGTTCGGCCTCCGACAGGCGCCGGCCGACGTCGATCGTGCCGACGGGCTGCCACGGGCCCGTGAGGTCGGCTGCCAGCAGCTCGAAGCGGAGACGTCCCGCCGTCAGGTGCTCCTCGACGTCGGCGAAGCGCGCCGACGACATCTCGTCGAGGTCGACGCCGTCAGCCCACAACGGGCGGATCGCGAAGAGCAGGAGATCGTCGCCGTCCCGGTACGGGAGGATCGACGAGTAGAACCCGCCGCCGAAGTCGCGCGCCGGGAGGATGAGGTGCCGCCCGACGGCGGGCGCGGCTGACGTCACGAGCAACAGGTCCTGGTGGCTGCCGGACCCGTGGGCGTCGAGGATCCGGAGCGCGAAGCCGAGGATGTCCGGCGTCGCGCCCGGGAGACCGATCCCCTTCGACAGGCGGATCACGGCGCGGTGACGGCCGGGGCCGGTGAGGGCACAGGCGCCGACCGCGGGCCGGCCGCCGTCGAGCTCGATCGTCGCCTGGAACGCAGCGCCGTCGGGGTGGAAGACCCGCGCCCGACGGGCGAACGACGCCGCGCCGAGTGCGACCCCGATGGTCGGCGCAGCAATGGCATCGACGACGCGTTGGAACAGGCGCATGCGAGGTGTCTACCCGTCGAAGCCGTGCACCTTCACCTCGCCGACGGACGCGAGTGCACGCAGCGCGTCGTCGAACGTGCCGCCGAGCCGGATGACCTCGTCGCGGTATCGAGATGCGGCTTCCTCGATGGCACGTCTCCGAGCCCGCCGCGGCAGGGCCACGTCCGCCACGACTGTGCCGCGGCGACCGTTCGTCACGACGAGTCCCGCTTCCTCGAGGGCGCGGTAGGCGCGAGCGACGGTGTTCGGTGCGAGGGCGAGGTCGCTCGCGAGCTGGCGAACCGTCGGGAGTCGAGCGCCTGCCCTCAGAGCGCCGTTCGTCACGAGGTACTCCACTTGCGCCCTCACCTGTTCGAACGGCGGGACCGGCGACGAGTCGTCGACGGAGATCTCCATCAGGTGAGCGCCCGCGCACGCGGCACGCTCCAGCGCACGTCGCGCGCGAGCGACCACCACCAGACGAGACCGAGCAGCGACACGTACCCGAACACGACGTGGACGAACGACCACCCGCCGGGCGCGCCGTGGGGAAGGCTTGTCGACACTCCCATCGCAGCGAGCGCGACGGCCGTGCCGACGAGGCGCAGCGCGCCGTCTGCACGAAGGGCGTCATCGACATCCCGAGCGATGCCTTCGGGAGCGAGTGCCGGGCGGTCGACGATGGCGCGGAGCCCGAGCGCCACACCCGCCGCAGCCACGCCAGCACCAGCGACACCGAACCACGAGAACCACCAGCGATGGCCGCCGAGAATCGTCGAGATCGACGCGAGCACGAGCGTCAGCGGCACGGCCGCGTACACCGCGATCACGAAGCGGCGGTCGGTGTAGTCGCGAGCCCGGCGCACCTCGAGCGTGGCTCGGCGGACGCGCGGCCGTTGCACCACCAGTGCTTCGGCGAGCAGCCCGCCGACCGTCGCGCCGAACATCCACGCGTTGCCCACGAGCGGGTTCGCGAAGTCAGCCGCGCGCGACGGATCGATCAGGTTCATGTACGACGGAACCCCTGCGACGCCGACACCGACGGCGACACCTGCAGCGCGGATGCGACGTCCGCGCAGGAGACGTGTGGTGACGAAGGCACGTTCGTCGTCGGGAACCTCGACGTCGAACCTCGACTGCCACACGTCGAGGAACCCGTGGCCAGGGCGACGCCAGCCTCTCCAGAGGACGGCGAGGGCGACCGCCGGTGCGACCGCCGCCATCAACACCGTACCGACCACGACCCGTTTGTATCAGCGCTCTGCTACAAACGCAACCCTACGACCTCGAGCGCCGAGAGGAGCCGCTCTGCGACGGTGGACGCCGCGTAACGATGCTGGAGCGACGCGCTCGCCGCGGCCGCGACCGAGAGCTGCGAGCGATCGAGAGCGTCGATCGCCGCCACGAGATCATCTTCGCTCGAGCCATAGGTGATCGCGGCATCGCCGAGCACCTCGCGGAGGAACTCCCAGTCGGAGACCAGCGCGGGGAGGCCGTGCGCTATGGCGTCGCCGACGGTTCCGGTCGTGAGCATCTCTCCCCGTGCGAACGGGAGCACGAGCACGTCGACGAGCCCGAGGCGGTCTTCGTAGAGATCCCGGTCGACCATCTGGTACCGCTCGGCGTGGATCCGTTCGTCGTCCGGAACGTCCTCGCTGCCCTCGAGCGAGAACACCACGAGCTCGACGTCGTCGCGCCGGCTGCGACGCATCGCCCGCAGCACCAGCCCGACGTCCTTCTCCGGCCGAGGAGCCCCGACGACACCGAGGCGGATCACGTCGTGGCGCAGGCCGAGCTCCGCCTCGAGCCGCCGTCGCCGCTCTGCGTCTCGGCCGTGGGCGAGGTGACCGAAGTGCGGGTGGGGCACGATCGCATGGTGCGCGCCCGCGTGGAAGGAGTAGCGCTCCTCCACCCGGCGGCGTCCCCATTCGCTGTGATGCAGCACCGCGTCGGCTGCGCTCGCCCACGCCTGGTACACCGGTCCGAGACGAGCATCCCGGATGTGGGGGACGAGGTTGTGCTGCGTCCAGACGATGCGCACGCCGGCGCGCCGCAACTCGTCGAGGAACCACTCGTTCCGCGCCAGGTCGGCGCCCAGGAACCACTCGGGCCAGTGGAGGTGGAAGACATCGCACGTCGAGAGCGTCTCCCGCAGCGCGTCGACGTCGTTCAGCTTCCCCATCGGGAACCGCGCGTCGACGACGTCAGCAGCGAGGGGGTCGTAGAGCGAGCGGTGGTAGTGGTGCTCGTGTGCCGTCGTCAGCACCCGGAACTTGGGCGTCACCGACCATCGGAACGCCGCAGCCGGAGCGGGGTCGATGTCGACCTGGTGGAGCGTCGGAATCTCGCTCCAGAAGCTGCGCCACTCCTTGATGCCCGCCACGTCGATCGTCGTGACCGCTCCTGACGCCGTGCCGAGGTCGACGTCGACCCGCAACGGCCGCCCTTTCGGTTCCGCGACCTGCAGCGCGAGCGCGTGCGGGAGCTTCCCCGCGAACGTCAGCGACTCCTCGACGTGGAGCGTCCGCCCATCGACTCGATACGTGGCGGTCCGCTCCCCCGCCAACGGCTCGACGTCGTCACCGACCTCGAGCAGGCCCGTCGGCCAGAATCCCGAGTGCCGAACGGTGAGGGTGCCGTCGGCGTGATCGACCTCCGCAGGCAGGAGCGCCGGCGCGTACACGGTGCCGCCGCGGACGGCGAACGGCACCCCGGTCGCAAGCGTGGAGTCGACCGGCACCTCGAACAGGCCCGGGTTCACCGGCGACGGCAGGTAATCGGTCGTTGTCGCGCCGACCAGTGGGAGCACGAACGCGAGCGACTCCGACCGGTACGACCAGACCGCTGCGCGGCGTGCGCCGTCGAGCACGATCAACTCGTCGCGTCGGGGCAACGTGTCGCTCGAGGGCGCTGCGGGGGACGGCTCGCCGTCTCGAAGAGCGAGCGCCGCGTCAACCACCTTGCCGAGGCAGTCGAGGGTCATCTGCAGGCGGCGGAACGGTCCGCGGTAGCCGTACGTCGATCGGTACTGGTGGGCGGTGATGACGCCGCCGGAGAACCAGCCTCCGAGGCGGTCGAGCGCGCGGTCGCCGAGCGCCGACCACCGCTGACGATCGGCGCCGAGGTCGTGACGGTGGACGAGCCCGGCGAGTTCGAGCGTCAGGCACACCGACAGCGCTCCGGTCGATCGGCCCCAGGTGAAGGCGGCGCCGTTCGACTGCACCACCTTCTCGGCGAGGCGGACGGCTTCTCGCGCGCCCGGTGCCCACGCATCACCGAGGAGGTCTGCGAACGGCTCCGTGAACAGACGGACGTCGGCGGTGTAGATGTCGTAGCGACCCGTCGCAGCACGCGAATCGTCGAGGTGGCCGGACGGGTTCGACGTGAGCAACTCTCGGGTGTCGGACAGGAGCCGCGCGAGCAGCGGGTCGTCGGTGTCGATCAGTCCGAGGCGCATGCGTGCCACTTCGCATCGGGCGAGGACCGACGCGTAGTTGCGAGGCAGCGTCCCGTCGTCGAGTCCGGCGACCGCACCCGTCGAGTCGCACGCCTCGGCGAGGTTGGGCGCGAGATCACCGGCCCGGCGGCCGAGGCGGGCAAGCGACTCCGCCACTCGATAGCTGTAGAAGGTGTGGGTGCGGGCACCGTCGACCGGCTCCAGCACCTGGTCGAGGGCGTCGGCGATCGCGCGGCCGGCGATCGAGTCGACGCCCGCTTCGAGCAGCAGACCGAGGGTGAACGCGAGGTCGGCTCGGACATCGGGGCCGACCGGGTAACCCGCGAACACCCGGGGGATGCGGAGGTCGGGGAGGTGGGCTGCGACGAGTCGCTCGACGTTGTCGACGACGAACTCGATCGATCGCGTCGCGAGGTCTGCGCTCACGCGATCCACGACCGCAACGTCGCGACGTCTCGGCGGAACTGCTCCACGTCGTCGTTCCGGACGAACTCGAGGAACGCCACACGGTCGACGGCATCCGCGGCGGCGAACGCCTTCGTCCACAACTGCTCTCCCGCCTCCAGATCGAGTCGCGAGCGGTCGGCTTCCCAGGCGAAGACGTGCAGGTGCGCGAGGTGCGGCGCGATGGCCTCGAGCGCCGCGAGGTTGTCCTCGTCCGTCAGCTCGGGATCGGGCTGCCAGTGCGTGAGGAGGTTCGGTGCACCGACGTCGGCGAGGAGCGCGAGCGTCGACGCGGCCGTCTCCGTGTACGTCCCGGGGTGGTACTCGAGCGCCACGGTCAGGTCGAGAGCGTGGGCCGCGCCGGCCACCCGCGCGAGTCCTTCGACGACGGCCGAGCGGTCGCTCCCCCGCGCCCAGACCCGCACCATCGGCGCGCCGAGCGCCTTGGCGGTCTCGAGCACAAAGGCCTCCTCGGCGGGGTCGCTGCGGCCGGGCTGCAGGTACGACCCGTAGCTCGCGGAGACGACCCCCGCGTCGCAGGCGCGTCGCCGCAACGCCTCGGCCTCGGTCAGGTCACCCGGCGGGAGGTGCACGTCGGCGCCCCACTCGATCGCGTCGAGGCCGGACGCGCCGACGACCTCGATCACCTCGTCGACGCCGAGGTGGCGGAAGGTGACCGAGCAGACGCCGGCGAGCATCAGGCGATCCTCGCCAGCGCCTCGCGCGTGATCGGGTGCAGCGGCGGCTCGCCCCGCACGTACCGCTCGATCTCGTCGAGCGCGAGGTCGGCGAGGCGCGCCAGCTCCGATCCCTGAGAGCCGGCGACGTGGGGCGTGAGGAAGACGTTCGGCAGGTCGTAGAGTCTCGATGTTCGAGGAAGTGGTTCCGGATCGGTGACGTCGAGCACCGCGGAGATCCGGCCGGTGGCGAGCTCGGCCTCGAGCGCCTCGGTGTCGACGAGCGCCCCGCGAGCGGTGTTGATCAACACCGCGCCGTCCTTCATCGCCGCCAGCTGCGCAGCACCGACGAGGTGACGGGTCTCCGGGAGATCAGGCGCGTGGATGCTGACGACATCGCTCGTCGCGACGAGCTCGTCGAGCTCCACCTTGCGGACACCGATCTCGCTGGCCGCGCGCTCGTCGAGATAGGGATCGGCGACGACGACGTCGAGGTCGAAGGGCCGTAGCAACTCGATCGTCTTCCGCCCCACATGGGAGGCGCCGACGATGCCGACGCGCTTCCCGTAGTTCCCTACCGGCTTCGGCCGCCGCGCCTTCGGACCATCGGGGTCGCGCAGCCACTCCCGCGCCAGGAACACGCCCTTGTTCGCGAAGACGATCGCGGCGACGGTGAACTCGGCGACCGGCACCGCGTTCGCGGCTGCGGCCGACGTCACGAGGACCTTCCGGTCGAACACGTCGTCGGTGATCGTCGACCACTCCTTCACCGAGCCTGCGGCGTACGCGAGCAGGCGGAGCTCCGGCGCCTTCTCCAGGGCCTGGGCATCCAGGGTCGGGCAGCCCCAGTGACCGAGGAGCACCTCGACTCGGCGCAGCACCGCGGTTGCCCGCTCGTCGGTGAACGTAGCTAGCGGCTCGTCGTCGACCACCTCGGCGAGGTCGTGGAGGCGCGTCCACTGGGGCTCGGTGAACGCCGATCGGATCAGTGCGGGGTTCATTGCCAGAGCCAGCCGCGGTCGTCGCATCGCCCAAGTCTGTGCGAAAGGTGGCTTCTCGGCCCCTCCGGGGTATGCACAAACCACGATGGCGAAGAAGACGGCGACCACCGGTGATCTCGACGCGGCCCTGAAGGCCCTCGTCACGCGCGGCCGGAAGACGGGGTGCGTCGAACTGTCGGCGATCGAGTCGGTGGCCTCACGGTTCAAGCTCGAAGACGAGGAGCTCGCCGCGATCCAGGAGCGGATCGAGAACGCCGGCGTCCCGGTGAAGGACGACTGCAGCCGGACGGTCGACGAGCAGACGAAGGTGTCGATCACGTCGATGGCGGAGCTGACCGCCGACACGACGCGCCTCTTCCTCGACGAGATCGGCCGCTATCCGCTGCTCACGGCCGACGAGGAGATCGAGCTCGCGAAGCGGGTCGAGGGCGGCGACGAGCAGGCCAAGGAGCGGATGATCAACTCGAACCTCCGCCTCGTGGTGTTCATGGCGAAGCGCTATCAGGGCTACGACCTGCCGCTGCTCGACCTCATCCAGGAGGGCATCTTCGGTCTCATCCGGGCGGTCGAGAAGTTCGACTGGCGCAAGGGCTTCAAGTTCTCGACGTACGCGACGTGGTGGATCCGGCAGTCGCTGCAGCGCGCCGTGCAGAACAAGGCCCGCACGATCCGTCTGCCCGCCCACACGCTCGACCGCGAGCGGGCGATCATGAAGGCGATCGAGAAGCTCGGCGACGAGCTCGACCACGATCCGACCGACGAGGAGATCGCCGCGCTGGCGAAGCTCTCGGTGCGCCAGGTGCAGGAGGTGCGCGACGCCGGCCGCGTCGTCGCCTCTCTGGACGAGCCCCTGGGTGAGGAGGGCGACAGCTCGCTCGGCTCGATCGTCGCCCACACCGAGTCGTTCGAGGAGGAGCTGCACGTCCGCCTCCAGGAAGACGCGCTGCGGAAGGCGCTCGGTGCGCTGCCGGAGATCGAGCAGAAGGTCATCGCGCTCCGCTACGGCCTCGAAGGCGAGTCGCCGCTGTCGCTGTCGGAGATCGCGCGCCGGCTGCGGATGGCGCCCCGGCGAGTCCGCTCCCTCGAGGAGACCGCGCTCGCCCGCTTGGCCGAGAGCCGCGAGATCGCGGCACTCGACGGCGCCGCCGCGTAGCGACGGTCTCGCTCCGTTCGCTTCGCTCTCTGGGCCCGGTAGCTCCGCGGGGCGCGTAGCCTGAAACGCATGGCTCTGTTCGCACGCCGGAAGCTCGAGATCCCTTCTCCGGAGGAAGCGCTGCCGGGGCGTCAGCAGACGATGCCGGTGCCGCCGCGTCACGAGGTGCTCGACGCGCCGCTGACGCCGCCGTTCCCGGCCGGCATCGAGCAGGCGGTGTTCGGCCTCGGGTGCTTCTGGGGCGCGGAGCGCAAGTTCTGGCAGACCGACGGCGTCTACACCACGGCGGCCGGTTACGCCGGCGGGCACACCCCGAACCCGTCGTACGAGGAGGTGTGCTCCGGGATGACCGGTCACACCGAGGTGGTGCTCGTGGCGTACGACCCGACGAAGGTCAGCTACGACGAGCTGCTTCGGGTGTTCTGGGAGTCGCACGACCCCACGCAGGGCATGCGGCAGGGCAACGACGTCGGCACGCAGTACCGGTCGGCGATCTACACGTACTCCGACGAGCAGCTCGAGAAGGCGAAGACGTCGCGGGACGCGTACGCCGAGCGCCTGCGCGAAGCGGGCTTCGGCGACATCACCACGGAGGTCCGGGAGGCGCCCGCCTTCTACTACGCCGAGAGCTACCACCAGCAGTACCTCGCGCCGACGAAGAACCCGAACGGCTACTGCGGTCTCGGCGGCACGGGCGTGTCGTGCCCGGTCGGCGTGCTCGGCACCGACGCTTGAGCACCCTCACCGGGTGGCCCTTCTGGGCCCCGAGCGACATGGAGTCGGTCGAGCAGGCGCTCGACCTCGCGGAGCTGGCCGAAGGCGAGCACCTGGTCGACCTCGGATGTGGTGACGGCCAGGTGCTCGTCGCCGGCGCGCGCCGCGGCAGTCGCGTCTCGGGCGTCGAGTGCGACGAAGAGCTCGTCGAACGCGCTCGTGCAGCGTTGTCGGAGAACGAGCTGCCCGGCGAGGTCGAGCTCGGGGACGTGTTCGAGTTCCCCCTCGACGACGCCGACGTCGTCTTCACCTACCTGGCCCCCGCGACCTTGCAACGCCTCGTCGACCGCTTCCAGGCGCTCGACGGGGCGCGTCTCGTCACCGTCGACTTCGCGGTGCCGAACCTCGAGCCGGACGAGGTCGACGGGCAGAACCACCTCTACCTGCTGCCGGCGTCATGGTCTCGCCCAGGCGAGGTCGGCTGGCAGGCAGCGGGTGTCATCGTCGGCGTCACCCCCGACCGCCACTCGCTGACCTGCCTCACGGTCCACCACCCGATCGGGTCGGTCACGATCGAAACGGTCGACGGGATGGACGGCGCAGCGGCCGTCGCGGTGGGCGCCGACGAGGTCGATCGCGAGGGCGACGCCGTTGCGGTCGACCTTCGATGGGAGGAGCTGAAGGTGGGCACCTTCGTCGTCGGCGCGCTGCGGTGCGACGCCGTCGGCGACCTCCCGGTGTTCGCGTACGTGTCGGAGGACGAAGAGGGTCTCTGGGAGGTGACGGCCGACGGCATCGACCGCTTGGCCGACAAGGTCGCGCACGGCTGGACGCCCTCGTCGTTCGCGGAGCTCCTAGCCGCCTGCGACAGCTGAGCCCCGACGCAGGCGGACGCGGTCAGACCGCGTCGGCCGCCTTCACCAACTCGTCGAGCGACGACCGGAGTCCTTCGGCGATCGACCACACCTCGGGCACCGTCTCCCGGCAGGCGACGAGGCCGAAGCACATCGTCCCCATGTACGACATGACGGTGATGTTCAGCGCGCCGCCGTCGGCGATCGGTCCCATCGGGTAGTAGGCGACCATTCGCGCGCCGGCCGAGTAGAGCGGGAAGTCGGGGCCCGGCACGTTCGAGATCGTCACGTTGAAGATCGGCCGGTGACGATCGGCGAGCTTCATGCGCGAGTACAGGCGAGCGGCGCGTGCGGCGAGGCCCGGGGCGGCGAACTCGGCCCAGTCCATCAGCGTCTCGGCGCCGATCGCCTTGTCCTGCTCCTTGGCGTGCTTCGTGCCCGCGCTGATCGCGGCCAGGCGCTCGACGGGGTCGTCGATGTGGGTGGCCAGCGACGTGAGCATCGACGACACCCGGTTGCCCATCGCTCCCTGCTGATCTTCGGTGCGCACCGAGATCGGCACCATCGCGACGAGCGGGTCGGTGACGTGCTCGCCCCGGTCTTCCAGGTACGACTTGAGCGCGCCTGCGCACAGCGCGAGGACGACGTCGTTCACCGTGCCGCCGAGCTTGTTCTTGACCTTCTTGACGTCGTCGAGCTGCACCTGAGCGAACGCGAAGCGGCGGTGCGGTGTGATGGCCGTGTTGAGCGACGTGTTCGGCGCTGAGAACGGCGCGGGCGGCGGGGTGACGTCGGGCTGTCGATTGCGGCGGCGCAGGCTGACGGCCGCGGTCGCCGTCCGTCGCATCGTCTTCACGGCGCGGATCGGCTGCCGCGACAGGGAGTTGAGGGCCCATCCGACGAGCTCCATGTCGGTCGGGATGCGGTCGGGGCGCCACGGCTCCTCGGGTGGCGGAACCTCGGCGACCTCAGGGCTGAAGTCGAGCAGGTTCACCATGAGCTCGGCGCCGGACACACCGTCGATCGCCGCGTGATGCACCTTCGAGATCGACGCGATGTAGCCGTGCTCGAGCCCTTCGACCATGTACATCTCCCACAGCGGGCGAGAGCGGTCGAGCGGCCGGCCGATGATCTCTGCCGCGAACTCCGCGAGCTCCTGCTCACCTCCGGGCGCAGGCAACGCCGCGCGGCGGAGGTGGAAGTCGAGGTCGAAGTCGGGGTCTTCGATCCACAGCGGGTGGTGGAGCTCGAAGGGCACCTCGACCAGCCGGCGGCGGAACGGCGGGAGGAGGTGGAGGCGCGCTGCCACCATCTCCTTCACCTTCTCGAACGAGTAGCCGCCCTCGACGGTCGACGGGTCGAACACCGCTGTCGACGCGACGTGCATCAGGTTGCCGCCGCTCTCCAGGTAGAGGAAGGTCGCGTCGAGTCCTGTCAGCCGCTCCATGAGCCTCATCTTTCCCCAGCAGCGGCCGCCGTGCTTCGTGGTGACCACCGATCACTTCAGGAGGCGGCTCAACCTCCGGTCGGCCAGCGGCTTCCCGCCCGTCTGGCAGGTCGCGCAGTACTGCAGCGACTTCGTCGCGAACGACACCTCGCGCACGGTGTCACCGCACGCGGGACAGGGTTGTCCGGTGCGGCCGTGGACGCGCATCCCCGACTTCTTCTCGGTCTTGAGGCCGGCTGCGGGAAGGTCCTTCGATCGCTCGACCGCGTCGGACAGGACGTCGACGACTGCGTCTCGCAACGCCGCCACCTCGTCTGGGGTGAGCTTGTTCGACGGCTTGAACGGCGAGAGTCGGGCGACGTGGAGGGCCTCGTCGGAGTATGCGTTCCCCACCCCGGCGATGATGCGCTGGTCGGTGAGCGTGTGCTTGATCTGCGATCCGCCGGCTGCGTGCAAGAGCTCGGCGAGCAGCTCGGTCGTGAACTCCGGCGTGAGCGGATCGACACCGAGCGTCGCGACGTCGTCGATGTCGTCGATGTCCCTCGTCACCCATATCGACAGCCGCTTCTCCGTGCCTGCCTCGGTGACGTCGAAGCCAGAGCCGTCGTCGAAGCGCACGCGAAGCGCGAGCGGCGACTTCCCGGACGGCTTCACCGGCGCGGTCGGCACGTCGTCCTTCCACCGCAGCCAGCCGGCGCGTGCGAGATGGATCACGAGGTGGAGATCGGCGGCGAAGTCGAAGATGAGGTACTTCCCGCAGCGGTTCGTCGACTGCAGCGTCGCGCCCTTCAACGCGTCGATCGGCGGGTCGTAGGTCTTCAAGGCCGACAGCGAAGCGACCGCCACCTTGTCGACCGTCTTCCCGACGGCCTGCTCCGCGACGTACGCGGCGAGCGACTGGACTTCCGGCAGTTCAGGCATCCGTCGACCTCATCGTCCGCTGTGCCCGAATCCGCCGACGCCACGCTCCGACGGCGGCAGTTGGTCGACGACGTCGAACGCGACGTGCTCGACCTTCTGCACGACGAGCTGAGCGATGCGATCTCCTCGCGCGACCTCGTAGGTGGTGTCGGACGTGTTGACGAGGATCACTCGGATCTCGTCGCGGTAGCCGGCGTCGATCAGTCCCGGTGCGTTCAGGACGGTGATCCCGTGCTTGAGGGCGAGTCCCGACCGCGGTTGCACGAAGCCCGCGTAGCCGGCGGGTAGTGCCAGTGCGATACCGGTGGGCACCAGCGCCCGTCCGCCTCCTGCTGCGAGCGTCGCAGGCTCCCGCGCCACGAGGTCGGCACCCGCGTCGCCGTCCTTCGCGTAGGCGGGAACCTCGATGTCGGGATCGAGCCGGACGATCGGCACCGTCAGCACGGCGCCAGCGTAGGCAGAGCCGCACCTGCTCCTAGAGTCGCCGGGTGCTCGTGTGGATGGACCTCGAGATGACCGGGCTCGACCCGGCCCGTCACGTCATCGTCGAGATCGCCACGCTCATCACCGACGACGACCTCGCGATCGTCGCCGAGGGGCCGGATCTCGTCATCAACCCTGGTGACGCCGCCCTCGCGGAGATGGACGACGTCGTGCGCACGATGCACACCAAGAGCGGCCTGCTCGAGGCGATCGCCGCGTCGACGGTGACGCTCGAGGAGGCGGGCGCGGCGACGTTGGAGTTCCTCAAGCAGCACGTCCCCGAGCAGCGAACGGTCCCGCTGTGCGGCAACTCGATCGGCACCGACCGGCGGTTCCTCGCGATCTACCTGCCCGACATCGAGAACTGGTTGCACTATCGCTCCGTCGATGTCTCGACGGTGAAGGAGCTCGCGAGGCGCTGGTATCCCGACGCCGTGGCGTCGGCACCGACGAAGTCCGGCGGCCATCGCGCGCTGGACGACATCCGCGAATCGGTCGAAGAGCTCAAGCATTACCGCCGCACGGTGTTCCGGACGGACTGACCGGGTACGCCGCCGAGGATGGCACGAGGACGGTTCGGTCGCCGCAGCGCGCTTCGCGCCGGGATGAGCGCGGGCATCGCGGCAGGCGCAACCACAGCAGGACCATTGCGCGCCGGTCAGCCGTCCGCAGTCGCGAGCGCTGTGGTCGTCGGTGCGGCGCAGGAGCTCCCCGCCGCTGGTCTCGCTGCCGCGGCTCTTGTTGCTGCGCTTCCCCAGTGGCGGCGGCGGGAGTGGCCCTTGCTCTGGAGCGGTGTCGTCACCGGCGTGATCGCCGCTGTTGCGAGCCGCCGGGTGTGGCCCGTCGCACCTCGGACGGCTGCCCAGATCCGCCCCGCGCTCACGCCGCTCGGCGGCGAACCGAGCGAGGACGGCGATGGCCTCACGTTGCTCGTGAACCCGTCGGCCGGTCCGGCCCTTCGACGTTCTCCGCACGAGACGTTGGAGGAGGCGTTCCCCAAGGCGACGTTCGTCGACATCGGCGGCGACGCCGACCTCGAGGAGGCGCTCGAGCGCGCCGCGAGCAGCGCGCGAGCGATCGGGATGGCCGGCGGCGACGGGTCGGTTGGTGCCGCCGCGGGCGTCGCCCATCGTGTCGGCAAGCCGCTCGTCGTGATCCCCGCGGGGACGCTCAACCACCTCGCCCGCGACCTGGGCGTGCACTCGATCGAGGATGCGATCGAGGCCGTAAAGGAGGGCGATCTCGTGGCCGTGGACGTCGCTCTCATCGACGGCCAGCCCTTCCTCAACACCGCCAGCTTCGGTTCGTACAGTCACCTCGTCGACGCGCGGGAGCGGCTCGAGAGCAGCATCGGGAAGTGGCCGGCGTTGCTCGTCGCGCTGTTCCAGGTGCTGCGCCGCTACGAGCCGATCACCGTGGAACTCGACGGCCGCCGCCGCCGGCTCTGGATGATCTTCATCGGCAACTGCCGGTACCACCCTGCGGGCTTCGCACCGAGTTGGCGAGAGCGCCTCGACGACGGCGTGCTCGACGTCCGACTCGTCGACGCCGATCACCCGTGGGGACGTGTGCGACTGCTCCTCGCGGTGCTCACCGGGCGACTCGGACGCTGCGTCGTCTACGAGACGCACGTGACCCGCCGCCTCCACGTGAAGGTGCTCGACGACGGACCCGTGCGTCTCGCACGAGACGGCGAGGTATTCGACGGTTCCCGCGAGTTCGAGATCTGCAAGGAAGACCGTCCCCTCGCCGTCTACGTGAAGGGCGAGGGAAGGGCCTCCTAGGCAAGGCCGCCGCTGACGATCAGGTGTTCAGGATCGCCGCCGACACGATCGGCTGCGGCGGCGGGTTCGACCCGAGCGACCCCTTGAACGGAGCGTCGCCGAAGGTGAAGATGCCGCCGTCTTCGGCGACCATCAGGTAGCCCTTCCCGAAGCCCACCATGCCCGTGACTGGCTTGTTCAGCTTGACGCTTCCCATCGAGCCGTAGAACGCCGAGTCGAAGGCGAAGATCCCGCCGTCGGACGCGACGAGCCAGTACCCGCTGCCGTCAAGGTCAGGAACGAGCGACTGCACGGGTGCGTTCAGCTTCACGTTGCCCATCGAGCCGAAGAACGCGGCGTCACCGAAGGTGAAGATGCCGCCGTCGGAAGCGACCATGTAGTACCCGTTGCCCGAAGCCGTCGGGATGGAGTCGAGCACGGGCCCGTTGAGCGCTCGACCCGACATGTCGCCAAAGTGCCGGGCGTTGCCGAACGGTATGACCCTGCCGAGCGTCGTAAAGAGCCAGTACCCCCCGCCGTCGTTGGTGCGGCTGATCGAGGTCACCGTTTCGTTCGCCCTGAGCGCAGGTGATCCGCCCACGAACTTCGCGTCGCCGAAGGTGAAGACGTTGCCGACCGCGTTCGTCGTCCAGTAGCCGTCGCCGGAGGGCGTCGGCTCGAGGTCGACGACGTTCTGCGAGTTGGTGTTGCCGAAGTGCTTGGCATCACCGAATGCGTACGTGTCGCCGGTCCGCCCGATCATCCAGTACCCCTGCTTCGGAGCAGGAGGCGGGGGCGGAGGCGGCGGAGGCGGCGCAGGGGCTCCTTTCGCGATCCACGGCGAATAGTCGTTGTCGGGCGCGACGTCGATCGGGCACGAACAGGTGGTGCCGTACGGGTTCTCGTCCCACTCCACGCCGTGGTTCACCCGGAGCTGCGCGGGAACGCCGATGCAACTGGCAGCGAAGCTCACGACGAACGTGCGGTCGCCGTCCCAACTCGGCGATGCGTTGCAGGCGAACGAACCGCCGGATGTCACGACACCCGCCCGCACGGTCGACCCGTCGTTGATCATCGCCACGCCGTAGTCCCACGCGATGTCGCCCGTCAGTTCGATGAGCCAGGCGGCTCCGGTCTCGCCGTACAACCAGTTCGGGCTGGTGTTCGGGTTGGAACTGCACGCCACCGTCGTGCGCAGCGTGAGCGTCGCGTCGGAGTACTCAGCCGCGACGGTCGTGATGTCGCCCTGACAGTACGGAACGTCGGACGTGGCGTCGGAGCCGTTCCATGTCGCCTTGGCCGAGACGCCCGTCGGGCGGACATCTGCCTTCGCAGCGACGCGATCGATCGCCTCGACCATAGATCGTGTGTCCGCACTCGCCGCCGCTGGTAGCCACCCCTGCGCGAGCAGCGCGACGACTACGGCCGCGAAAACTCTCGTTACGTGTTGATGCACCGCCGCTCCCTTTGTCTGAGCGCGGGCGAGCCCGTCACCGCCGCTTCATGACCGCCGCTGAAGAGCCTGTCCGCCGTTCTGCCGTTGCCCGCAAGATAACGATGTTCGGGACGCCCGTCTATGGCCGAATGGCCCTATATCACGTCCTTCTGAGCATCCGGCCGACGAAGACGAGCAGGCCGGCCAGGACGACGAGCCCGGCACCGGTGATCCACGGACCCGCCTGCTTGTACGCGGCGCCGAGGAGGTACCCGGCGATGACGACCTCGGCGATCGACAGCGCTGCCCCGAGAGCGTCGGCCGGGAGGAACCGGCGTGGTTCCATCCCGGATGCACCCGCCGCCGCACCCAGCATCGACGAGGGGAAGGCGGCCACGCGACCCGCGACGATGACGAGCCTTCCACGCTTGTCGAGCACCTTGCACAGCTGCTTGATCCGTTCCGGCGGAAGGACCCGTTGCGACCACGTCGGCATCCCTGTGCCATCGCGGATCTCGCTCTGGAAGGCGCGGCCGAGGACGAAGAAGTGCCACACGCCGAACAACGCCAGCGGCAGCGCCGCGAGGATCAGCGGCAGCGGGTGCACGTCGCCTCGACGTACGAGGAAGCCGCCCGCGAGGAGCACCTCCTTCGTCGGACGGAGCAGCACGAGCACGAGAAAGTGGTCCTTGTAGAGCACGGGTGCCAGCGGCACGGCGGCGACGCTGACGACCGCGCGAGCAGCGGCGAGCACGAGGAGCGGGACGCGCAGTCGCTCGCTCGGGCGCGTCTTGACTGCATTCACCGGGGGTACATCCCCATCATGCGAGCCGGTCTACCCCTCGCGATCCGCCGGCGGCTCGTTCCCAACGAGCGGTACGGGCTGCGTGCTGCGCTGCTCGGTGTGGCGGTCGTGCTGGTCGCCGTCCCGTTCGCATCGCTGCTCTTCCAGGTCATCTCGAAGGGTGCGCTCACGCGAATCGACGGCGAGCTCGCCGATGGACTCAACGAAGTCGTCCACCGCTCCCCCGCCTCGGTCACCGCGCTCGAAATCATCAGCTTCTTCGGACGGCCGATCTGGTTCTTCCCGCTCGTCGGCGCAGTCGCGTACTGGATGTGGCGGATCGGCCGGCGCCGCCTCACCGCCTTCCTCATCGTCACCTGCCTCGGCGGTGGCATCGTGAACAGCGCGGTCAAGATCCTCGTCGACCGGCCACGCCCGATCGTCGATCACCCAGTCCACACCGCCTTCGGCAAGAGCTTCCCGTCCGGTCATTCGTTCGGGTCGGTCGTCTGCTACGGCGCGCTGCTGCTCGTCCTCCTTCCAACCCTGCAGTCACGTCGTGCGCGTCGTGGCGCCGTGGTCGCCGTCGTCGCACTGTGCCTCGCGATCGGTTCATCTCGGCTGCTGCTCGGCGTCCACTTCCTCAGCGACGTGATCGCCGGCTTCGTGCTCGCACTCGCGTGGCTCACGGGTGCTGTCGCCGTGTTCGAGGTCTGGCGCACCGAGGAAGGGCGCCGGCCGATCGACCCACTTGCGGAAGGTGTCGAGCCCGAGGCTGCAGCCGACCTGCGGGAGTCCTTGCCAGCCTCCTAGCCTCGGCGCATGGGGGCAGCGACCGCGACGGTGGAGGGCGACCTGCGTCGTCAGGTGCGAGAGAGTCGAGCGATCGCCTTCTTCGGCACCTGGGCGATCGTCGGGCTGTTCGTCGATGGGTGGGCTCACCAGGCGAACAAGCCGGAGACGTTCTTCACGCCGTGGCACTTCATGCTCTACTCGGGCTTCGTCGCAGCCGTGCTGTGGTTCGCGTGGGACGGGAGACGCTCGGGTGCTCGTGGTCGCACGGAAGTGGTGCCCGCCCCCTCCGACCGTCTCGCTTCGATCGGGCTCGTGGCGTTCGTCATCGGCGGCGTCGGCGACGGCATCTGGCACGAGGTGTTCGGCGTCGAGGTCGACCTCGAGGCGTTGCTGAGCCCGACCCACCTGCTCCTCATGACGGGCGGCCTCCTCATGCTGTCGGCACCCGTGCGCTGGGCGCTCTCCGAGAGGACGCTGCGCGATTCGACCCGTCACCTCGAGTTCGCGCCGGTGCTCGTCGCGTTGACGTTGTGCTCGTCGCTGGCGACGTTCTTCACCATGTACGCCGGCGCGAACTGGCCGATCGCGCGGTTCGACGAAGGGGAGAACGGCGAGGTGGTCGGGGTCGCGTCGGTGCTGGCGCGCAACCTGCTGGTGATGGCACCGCTCCTGTTCGCCCGCCTGCACTGGCGCCTGCCGGTGGGCTCCTGGACGTTAATGCTCGGTGCGAACGCGCTGCTCATGAGTGCGCTCGAGGGCTTCCGGTTCCCGCAGTTGGTGATCCCGTTCGTGATCGGTGGGATCGTCGGCGACGCCCTGTCGATGGCGTCGAACGGCCGGCGAGCCGTGCCGTGGTGGGCCTACGCGCTGGCGGTGCCGTTCGCGACCTGGTCGTCGTTCTTCGCTGTGCACGAGCTCGCGTGGGGGATCGAGTGGACGGTCGAGCTCTGGACGGGCGCGATCTTCCTCGCGATGGCATCGGCTTACGGATTGGGCGCGCTGATGCAGCCGCGCACCAGCTAGGTATTTCTGTCTCACCCCCGTCGTATCGTCCCTTTTGTGCTGACGTTGCGGGAGATCGAGCGGGAGATGACCGAGGTGTCGGCCTCGTTCGACGCCGCGCTCCTCGATCTGCACGGCGCTCGGTTGGCGGTGGAGAAGGCGTCGCAGATCGAGAAGATGGCAGCCTCTGTGCGGACGAGGGCTGCCGCGCGATTGGCAGCGCTCGGGAGCTACCGCGAGCGGGGAGAGAAGTCGCCCGCGCACGAGCTGGCGAAGCTGTCGGGGGTGCCGGTGGGGCAGGCCGCTGCCGAGTTGGAAGCTGCTGACCTGTTGGAGGCGCTGCCGGAGGTCGCGGATGCTGCCGCCCGTGGGGAGCTGTCGTCGCACCAGACGACGCTGATCGCCGGAGCGTTGTCCGCGAATCCTCGTGCTGATGCGGGCGCGCTGTTGGACAAGGCGAAGCGGTTGTCGCACGCGGAGTTGCGTTCGGAGTGCGACCGGTTGAAGGCGGAAGCCGATCGGGGTGCGGAGGAGCGGCGGAAGCGGATCCACGACGAACGCTTCCTGCGCCGCACCAGGCACGCGGATGGGTCGTCGTCGATCACGTTGCGGGACAACCCCGAGCGGATCGCCGCCGTGATGGCGGCCATCCAGCCGAAGCGCCAAGAGCTCTTCGACGCCGCCCGACGTGACGGCCGGCGCGAGCGGTCGGAGGCGCTGGACGCAGACGCCCTGGTAGCGACCGTGACGGACAGCTCGGGTGGCGGGACGCGCCGCGGCGGGTCACAGGCGAAGATCCTCGTGCGGGTCGACCTCGACGCCTTGTTGCGCGGCTACCCGATCGAGGGCGAGGTCACCGAGATAGCCGGCTACGGCCCCGTCGCGGTCTCCGTGATCGACGAGATGCTCGCCACCGGTAACCCGTTCCTGGCCGCGATCGTCACCGACGGCAAGAAGGTCGTCGGCGTCGCCCACCTCGGCCGCGCACCCAACGCGTGGCAGCAGTCAGCCCTGGAGTGGAAAGACCCCGTCTGCACCACCGAAGGCTGCCCCCAGGTCGGCCGCCTCGAACGCGACCACCGCATCGACTGGGCCCAATCGAAGATCACCCTCATCGACTGGCTCGATCGCGTCTGCGACCACTGCCACGACCTCAAGACCCTCCACGGATGGGCCCTCGTCGAAGGCAGCGGCAAACGACCACTCGTCCCACCAGACGACCCCCGCCACCCGAGATTCACCAACTGCGATCGAGCGGGGCCGGCGCCGCCCGAAGTTGCCTGACGCCGCGTGATCAGCGCTGCAGGAACCGGCGCACGCGCGTGATCTGTGCGACGTCCTTGCCTGATGGCTGCACCGTCGACGGGACGACCAGGAAGGAAGCCGAAGCCGCCACACCGCCGGAGGTGGCGACGAGGGTGCGCGGCCCCAGCACGTCCCGGTTCATCACGAGGACGGAGCTTTCGAAGGTTCCATCCGGTCCGGCCGTCGCGCTGTAGATCCCGATCCCCGGCGACCAGCCGAGGGTGACCGGCTGCCCGGGCGGGAACCCGGTTCCTCCAGCACGGGTGACGAAGCCACCGGGTCCGAGCGACGGGTCCACCGACAACGACGCGCCGGGTGTCGGAGGCGGGATCGTGATGATCGTCGGGATAGTCGTCGACGTCGTAGGGATCGTGACGATCCCAGGGCGAGTCGTCGATGGGGCGGTCGTGTCCGGCACCGAGTCGGGTGGCGGCGGCTCGGTTGTCGGTGGCGCCGTCGTCGTAACGCCCGGCGGAGGGCAAGGAGCCCACCTGGTGTCTGCACGCAGACCTTGCGTGTCGTTGGCGCTGATCGAAACCGCCCGTCCAGACGCGTTCGCTGAGAACGTCGTGGAGAAGACGCCGGATGCGTTGATGGGAAGGCGGTTGACGACTTGCTGCTCTGGGCCATTCGGGTCGAACACGACCTGTGCACTGCCATTCGGCGCGAAGCCAGAGCCCGCCACCGTGAGTGTCTGTGGGTTCGAACCACGGCATGAGGGGTCGAGCGTCAGAACCGGATCGGGGCGCTCGAACTCGAGATCATCGATCGCCGTGTTGCCGTGGTAGTCGCTCGAGATCACGTCGAAGCGCGAGATAACAGGCGTGGCGACGGAGACTTCCAGGGCGACCGCGACCGGCGGAGCAGTGCGCGAGAACGGATACGAGTGCGATTGCTGGCCGATGACGGAGCCGGCGGCGTTGAACGCCCGCAGCGTCACCGTCCCGGAGCCGTTCGTGAAGCGGCCGACCCATACCTTGACCCGCGACTGCTGCGGCGAGAACGTTCCGGTGACGGCTCCCGAACAGAACTCGGGGGTCGCCGTACACGTGATGACGTTCGGATCCGACCGCGCGATCGTGGCGTTGCTGATGACGTATGCGCCCGATCCCGTGAAGGTGACGCCGCGTGGCGCGTACTGATTGGTGATGACGGTGTTCGCGGGGCGGTCGTCGAAGTTGATGACGTTGATCGCGGCGGCGGCCGGTCGTGCGCTGCGGGTCTGGTCGGCGAGGAATCCCGAGAGAGCGAGACCGGTGACGACGAGAGCGGCGAGCAGGCGCCTCACGGCGAGAACCGAGCCCTACTACTTCGAGATGAAGCCGGCGAAGTAGGCGCCGGGGTTGCAGCCGGGTGACGTGCAGTCGGCCGCGAGCACGAGCTTCTGGCCCCCCGTGAAGACGATCGGCGCGACGAAGTGGTAGTCGAGGTCGCGGAAGTTCGCGAGCTCCACGACCAGAAGCGGGGTGTCGCCCCGCTGGATCCGCAGCGAGCCGGTGTTGCCGGACGGGTTCTGCAACACGATGTCCGTGAGCTGCAGGACCTGGCCGTCCGGAACGGTGAAGTCGGTGCTGCCCGACGAGGTCAAGAAGAGACGCCCGTCGATCGGCTGCGACCCGACCACGCCACCAGCCCCGTCGGTCGACCCGGACCCCGAGTCCGATCCGGAGCCGGAGCTCCCCGAGCCCGAACCAGAACCACCGCCGCCCGATCCGCCGCCGCCGGGGCCAATCGTCACCGGCGTGTCGTCCTCCTTCACCGCCTCTCGCGCCGCCGACTCGACCGTCGGCTTGAGCAGCGCGAACCAGAGCGCGGCGAGCCCGACGAGGCCGAGGATCGTCCACATCACTGCGCGACGCAGCCACGGCGGTCGGATCGGGTCCTGCACGGCCATCGCCTGGGCGGCCGCGTAGGGCTCGCCGCCCGGCGCCGCAGCGACGACCTGGAAGGGCCGCGTCAACGGCGGTCCGCTGCCGTGCTTCGTCGTCGGGCGAATCCGCAGCTTGGCGAAGACCGCCTCGCCTGGTCCGACCGTCACCGACGAAGGAGAGAGATCGAAGGCGAGGTGCTGGTCAGGATCCGACGCCACCAACTCCACGGCGACCGGCGAGTTGCCGTGGTTGTTGACCGCCACCTCGTGGGCCATCTGGCGGCGGCCACGCGACGTGCGGGGGGTGACGTCGATGCCGACCGAGACGAGCGGCTGGACCTCGACCGTCCCCTCCTCGGTGACGGACCCGGAGGCGTCTTCGCGGGATACCACCCGCACGCCGAACGGCACGGCGCCGGCGACGACATCAGCCGACGCGGGCGGTCGGAACGTGATCGTCGACGTCCCCTCGGCACCGGGGAAGAGGTTCAGCGACGCGGGCACGGCTGTCGCCCACCCTGCCGCCTCTCCGACGACCTCGATCCGGAACTCGTCGACGACCGCCCCGTTGTTCCTGACCCGGACCTCGATCGACGCTTCGGAACCCGGGACGACGGCGACATGTCCCGCACTGAGTGTTGCGCGCGCACCCACGGGCGCACCGTAGACCGTCGAATGCCCGCGAACCGGCCATCAGAGGCCATCGCCCGGGCAAGAGGTGCTTCCCGTTGAGTCATCGTGAAGTGCCCGATGAGGGCGTCGTGGCACCTTCGGGCAACACCTGCGCAGCGGGTGTGGCGGGGAGCCACGGCGGGCTCCTGACGAAGTGGTTCGGAGAGAGGACAAGGTGGGGATGGCGGAACGCATTCGCGTCTACGTGTACGCGCACGATCCGATCTCGCAGGCGGGGCTCGCGAGCCAGCTGCGGGTCCGGCCGGAGATCCAGGTCGTCGACGACGACGTCGACCGGGCCCAGGTGGCGATCGTCGTCGCCGACGAGGTCGACGAGGAGACGTCGCGCACGGTGCGAGCGATCCAGCGCAACGGCATCCCGCGCGTCGTCCTCGTGATCACCCGTCTCGACGACGCGGGCATGATCGCCGGCATCGAAGCCGGCGCCTGCGGTCTCCTGCGCCGCAACGAGGCCGTCCCCGAGCGCCTCGCGCAGTCCGTGATCAGCGCGGCATCGGGCGACGGCAGCGTCCCGTCCGACCTCCTCGGCCGCCTGCTCGAGCACGTCGGGCGTCTGCAGCGCCAGGTGCTCAGCCCCCGCGGCATCACCCTGTCGGGACTCACCGAGCGGGAGATCGAGGTCCTGCGGCTCGTCGCCGAGGGACTCGACACGGCCGAGATCGCGGCGAAGCTCGCCTACAGCGAGCGGACGATCAAGAACATCATCCACGACGTGACCGCCCGGCTGAACCTCCGCAACCGCTCGCACGCGGTCGCCTACGCGGTGCGGAACGGGCTCATCTGATGATCCACGACGTCGACGAGACCCTGCGCGCCATCGTGCGCCGCGAGGTCATCAACGGGTCCGACATCGAGGTGCTCTTCGAGGCGCCGACGAAGGACTGGGCCAGCCGCCGCAACACCCCGACGATCGACATCTACCTCTACGACATCCGGGAAGACCTCAAGCGCCGCCAGTCGGGCGATGTCTACGCGCGCGACGAGATGGGGCGGAAGACGGGCAAGACGATCTTCCCACGCTTCTTCAAGCTGTCGTACCTGATCACGTGCTGGACGCAACGCCCGGAGGACGAGCACCGCCTCCTGTCCGCGATGCTCGCCTGCTTCCTCAAGCAGGACCGCATCCCCGGCGACCAGATCGTCGGCTCGCTCGGCGACACCGGCTGGCCGATCGACATCACGATCGCCCTCCCGCCGCCGGAAGACCGCGCCCTGTCAGACGTGTGGTCGGCCCTGGGCGGCGAGCTCAAGCCGTCGCTCGACCTCGTCTGCCTCGTGCCCGTCGACACCGACCGCCTCAGCCCGGTCGCCACGCTCGTCAGCACGCCTCCCACGTTCGAGTGGGAAGGCATCGAGGGGCAGTCGGACACGGTCAAGGGACGGGTGCCACCCGAACCCGGTGAAGACGGGGCCGACGGCGCTGACGGCGACGGCGCGAGCGGACGCGAGCCTGCGGCGACCGCCGCCGGCGCGAGAGCGTTCACGCAGACCTGGTCGTCGAAGAAGCGGTAGCGGTGCTCGCCACAGCGAGCGACCAACTCGATCCGTCGCTCACGCATCTGCTGGGGCGCCTCGGCGTCGTCGAGGTCCGCGTCCGCGCGACCGTCGCGACCAGGCGTGCCGCCGACCCCAATCCTGACGATCCCTTCCGCGGCCTGTACCTGTCGGACGAACACGTCGATCGGCTGCTCGCCGGGCAGGTGCAGCCGCCGCCTCCCGATGCCGCGGCAGCGAGCGCGCTGCAGCGGATCGAGGCCGACGCCGACCGGGCCCAACTCGCCGGCGCCGACATCCGCCTGCGCCGGCTCGCGGCGACCTTCGGCCTCCTGCCCGTCGACGTCGAACTGCTGCTCCTCGCGATGGCACCCGACCTCGACAGCCGCTTCGAGAAGCTGTACGGGTACCTGAACGACGACGTCACGCGCCGGCGCGCCACGGTCGGCCTCGCGCTCGAGATGGCAGGCCTGCCTACGGCGTCGGGCCTCGCTCGTGAGCGCTTGCTCCCGACAGGCCCGCTGATCGCGCACGATCTCGTCGTCATCGACGAGCCGGCACGGCCGTTCCTCACCCGCGCGCTCCAGGTTCCCGATCGTGTGACGGCGCATCTGCTCGGCGACGACGCGCCCGACGCCGGGCTCCTCGGGCTCATCGCGGATGCGTCAGCCGACGCCGCGCCCGATCCCGCGCCGATGGCCCGAGTCATCACCGCGGGCGCCCGCCTCTGCTACGTGCGGGAGAAGCCGGGGGCGTCCGGACGTTCGCTCGCGGCGGCCGCGCTCACCCTGGTCGGCCTGCCGACCGTGGCGCTCGACCTCAACCGCATCGGAGCGAACGAAGACGCGGCCGCCATCGCGGCGATCGCGATCCGAGACGCCCGCCTGCGGGGCGCCGGCCTCGTCGCCGGACCGGTCGAGGCGCTCGCCGAACGTGGCCCTGCCGCGGTGCGCGCCTTCGCTGAGCCCGACCCGCCGAACCTCACCGTCGACCCGGGCCTCGCGCCGCCGGTGGTGCTCATCGGGAAGCGCAGCTGGGAGCCCGGTTGGAGCCGGGTCGTCCCTGCGCTGCTCGACGCGACCGCGCCGTCGGCGAGCGACCGCGCCAGCCTGTGGCAGACGTGGCTGGGCGACAACGACAAGACCACGGACGGCAACGATGCGGGCGACGTCACCGTCCACTTCCGCCTCACCCCGGAGCAGATCCACCGAGCCGCGACCGCGGCTCACCTCCAGGCCGCGGCAGACGGCGGCGGGATGGCCGCCTCACATCTCCGGGCCGGTGCTCGCGCGCAGAACGCCGCCGGCCTCGAGACGCTCGCTCGGCGCGTCGAACCACGAGTCGGATGGGACGACCTCGTCCTCCCGCCGCCGACCCTCGCCGGTCTGAAGGAGCTCGCGAGCCGAGCCCGTCATCGCGACCGCGTCATCGACGAGTGGGGCTTGCGGCCAGGCGGCGGACGCGGCCGCGGCATCACCGGCCTGTTCGCAGGCGACTCCGGCACCGGCAAGACGATGTCGGCGGAGGTGATCGCGGGCGAGCTCGGACTCGACCTCTACTCGATCAACCTCGCGACGGTCGTCGACAAGTACGTGGGCGAGACCGAGAAGAACCTCGAGCGGATCTTCGGCGAAGCGGACGGCATCAACGGCGTGCTGCTCTTCGACGAGGCCGACGCGCTGTTCGGCAAACGTTCCGAGGTGCGCGATGCGCACGACCGCTACGCGAACATCGAAGTCGCCTACCTCCTCCAACGGATGGAGAGCTTCGACGGCCTGGCGATCCTGTCGACGAACCTCCGAGCGAACCTCGACGAGGCCTTCGCCCGACGGCTCGACGCGGTGATCGACTTCCCGCTGCCCGAACCGGAGTTCCGGCGGGTGCTGTGGGACCGGTGCCTCGGGAAGGAGATCCCGCGTGGCGACGACCTCGACCTCGACTTCGCCTCGGAGCGCTTCGAGCTGTCGGGCGGCAACATCCGCTCGATCGCGGTGACAGCCGCCTACTTCGCGGCCGAGACGTCGAAGCCGATCACCATGCTCGACCTGATGCGTGCGACGCAGAGGGAGTACCGGAAGCTCGGACGGCTCTGCGTGCCGTCGGAGTTCGGCCCTTGGTACGAGCTGGTGGTGTCGAACCAGACCTGACGACGGGCTACTCGAAGGAGCCGACGAGGTCGACGGTCCAACGGCCGTCCTCGAGAAGCATCGGCAGCTGCTCGACCTCGCCGTCGGCTTCCATCTCGACGAGCGCCCCGTCCTTCCCGTGCGGGCGCGCCGGCGGTCGCACGGTGATCTTCGGCAGCTGCTCGCTACGGAGGCTGGCGCACATCTCGTCCTTCATCGACGCGCCCCCCTCATCACCCTCCGAGAACTCCTCGAAGAACTCTCGCGTGCGCGTGCTCAGCGCGTTCCAGAACGCGTCGCAGTCGCGACGGCTCATCGCGTCGACGAAGTCCTGCGCAGCCTTCTCCGCTCCCCGGAGGCGCGGGTCGTCGGGCGAGAGTGTCGGCGCGACCGTTGTGCGGGGCGACGAGCTCCACGAGCTCGAAGAGCCCTCGGGTCGGGCCGAGCGACCGGGCAGCGTCGAGGCGGGCAGTGTGGTCGTCGTCGGACGCTCGTGCAGCGGGACGCCCGCCGCGCCGAGCGGCATGGTCGTCGACGGCCCCGCGTTCCACCGCTCGAGGAACGCGCGAGCATTCGCCGCCTGCTCCTCGGTCACGGCCTCCGGTGCACCTCGCTCCGACGATGATGCGGCGGCGGTGGAGATCGTCCTGCCGTCGCCCGGGCCGCTCGACGGGGCACGTAGCACCGTGGCGGCACCGAGCACGAGCACAACGACACCGACGGCGACGAGCGACACGACGATCGCGCGCCGCGACGCTCGGGAGGCTTCGGGAACCAGCGCCGCAGCGTCGAGCCGCGGCCCCGGGAACACCGCCTCCGGATCGGCCACGATCGACGAGCGCGCCGGAGCCTGCGTCGACGCGTTCGGGCCCCAGATCGCTTCGAGCTCGGGCGACGGCCCACCATCGCTCGACAACCAGCCGCCACGGTCCATCGGAGCTACGTCGACCTTCCGATCCGATCGCTTGAGGACGAGATCGCGACATCCGCCGGGCGCGGCCGCGCCGGTCATGTCACGCGGGAGCGATGACCCGCACGACGCCGTTTGCGGCGTCGACCTCGACGAGGTCACCCGATTGCACCACCGACAGCAGACCGGGCACGCCGACGACCGCGGGGATCCCGAGCTCGCGGGCACAGATCACCGTGTGGCCCATGTTCGTCTCGGTCGCTATGGCCGCAACGATCGGCATCACCGCGTTGTAACCGGGCGTGGTGGTGACGGCGACGAGCACGTCGTCCGGTTCGATGTGAGCGAGCCCGTCGCCGTCTACCCCGACGACGCAGGCGCGGCCGCGCACGACGTCGGTGCCGATGCCGGTGCCTTCGAGCGCGCGGCGCGGACGATCGGCGTCGCTCGCCCGCTGATCCGTGTCGTCGGTGCCGAGCGACGGGGGCGGCGTGATCGCTGCTGCGGCGAGGCGCGCTTCGAGGCGGCGGTGCAACTCTTCGACGCTCGGCCCACGACCGTCGAGGAGCGCGTAGAGCTCGTCGCGGTCGACCTCGAACACGGCTGCCGGGTCACGCAGCCCACGCCGGCGAGCGACCTCCAGCAGCGCCCGTCGCAGCAGCCCCGACGGCCAGAAGATGCACACGCCGTCGTCGTCGTCTTCCGTCCCGGCCGAGATCGCCGCCTCCTCCACGAGCCGGCGCAGCTCGTCGGACATCGCCGGCAGCGAAGCGGTCATCGGCTCGCGCCGGCGCGTCGGCGACGCCGCGGCGCGAATCGAGGCACACACGACTTCGGGTCGCTCGCCCAGGGTCGGACACGCGAGGTCGTAGCTGTCGAGCAGGCGTTGCCCGAACTCGTCGAGGTACTCGTCGAGCAGCCGTGCTGCCTCCGGCACCGCACGAACGAGAGCGAGATCGTGGATCGAACCCGGGTCGACCCCGCCGTCGCGCAGCGCGTCCGCGATGGCCGCGACGAGGTGCGCCGGCCGGCTCGACGCCGGGGAGCGCCCCGCGAAGAACGCGCCGAGGTCGCCGAGCTCCACGCCTTCGGCCTCTGCCAGACGACGCAGCTCCTGGCGCGACAGCTCCCGCCCGCGATGCGAGAAGTGGAGCGGAGCGACGGTCAGGACGTGTTCGAGCGCCTCCCGCACGTGCGCGTGGAGCGACGCATCGTCGAGCGCGCCGACGTCGACGGCTTGGAGACGTCGGTTCGTCGCCTCGATGGCGGGCTTCTCGTCGGCGAACCAGTGCTCGTACTCCCGCACCCACCACCGCTCGCGAATCGCTCGCGCGTTCAGCTCCGGGTCACCCGGATACGACGGCTCCTGCTCGCCGTAGAAGAGGTAGCCGTTGACGTGGGCCCACCGCGCGCGGCGGCGCGGCACGCCGTACGACATGGCGCCCGTCAACCAGCCCTCGCACACCCTGTCGATGACGTCGGCGAACAGGCGGCTGACGGGGTACGGGAAGTGCGCCGCCTCGAACCACCAGGGGTTCCCGTCCGGCGACTCCCAGCTGAGGGTGGTGCGGTCGTCGATGGACGACGACCGTACCGGTCAGCTGTCTTGCGTGCGGCGACGCCGGCGTCGCGTCGGGGCAGCGCCGTCGGCGGCCGGCGCCGGCGCGGCCTGCTCGCGAGACGTCGTGCGGGCGCCCGAACGGTTGATCGCCGCCTCGTTGGTGCCGAGGTAGCTCTCGATCACCCGGGGGTGGTTGAGGACCTCGTCCGGCGTGCCTCGGGCGATCACGCCGCCGAGCTCGAGCGCGACCATCTCGTCGCAGATCGACGACAGCAGCGGCATGTCGTGCTCGATCACGAGGATCGAGCAGCCGGTGAACGCCTGCACCCGCTTGAGCAGCGGACCGAGGGCCTCGGTCTCGCGCTGCGCGACGCCACCCGATGGTTCGTCGAGCAGCAGCACCGACGGGTCCTGGGCGAGGATGCACGCGAGCTCGACGATGCGGCGGGAGCCCGTCGACAGCTCGCCAACGAGCTTGTCGCGGAACGCCGTCAGACCCATCAGTTCGATGAGTTCCTCGACCCGCTGGTGGGCGACGAGCTCGGATTCGTACGAGGCCGGCAGCGAGAACGCTGAGGCGATGATGTCCTTCGACGCGAGGTGCCGCTCGAGCGCGACCGCGATCGTCTCTGCGACCGTGAGCGACGGGTAGAGCTTCGCCTCCTGGAACGACCGGCCCAACCGGTTGCGGGCCCGCTCGTGCGGCTCCCAGTCGGTGATGTCGTAGCCCTGCAGGAGCACGTGGCCGCCGTCGATCGGCAGGAACCCCGAGATGCAGTCGAACAGCGTGGTCTTGCCTGCGCCGTTCTGACCGATGAGGCCGAGGATGTGCCCCTGGCGCAGCTGGATCGACACGTTGTCGACCGCGGTGATCCCGCCGAACCGCTTCACGACGTCGACGGTCTCGAGAACGACCGGCGCATCGCGATCGATTGTCTCGCTGCGCTCGACTGTTGCGGCTTCTCGCTGGCGCTCCTGGCGCCGCGGTTCTGCGGCAGCCGGTGTCGCTGCGGTCGGGCCGGAGTCGGCGGCGGAGGCGCCCGCGATGAAGACGGAGCGGAGGATGTCGGGACGGTCGAGCAGTTCGGCGGTCGCGCCCTCGAAGCGGACTTCGCCCTTCTCCATGAAGATCGCCCTCTGGGCGAGCGTGAGCGCGACGTTGATCGACTGCTCGACGACGATGATCGTCGTGCCCGTCTCGTGGATCTTGTGCACCACGTCGATGAGCTGGCCCACGATCGCCGGAGCGAGACCGAGCGACAGCTCGTCGATCATCAGCACCTTCGGGTCGTTGAGCAGCGCCTGCCCGAGCGTCAGCATCTGCTGCTCGCCACCGGAGAGGTTGCCGGCCATCTGGTCGTAGCGCTTCTCGAGGATCGGGAACATCTCGAGCACACGAGCCAGCGCCTCTTCGTACCTCTCGTTCTCCTTGCGGACGAGCCAGCCGGCCAGGCGCAGGTTCTCCTTGACCGTCAGCGTCGGGAACACGCCCTTGCCGCCCGGCATCTGCACGAGGCCGAGCGCGGCGGTCTTGTTCGCCGGCATGCCGGTGATGCTCCTGCCCTCGAACTCGATGTCGCCCTTCCACGGCTTCAACAGGCCCGAGATCGCCTTGAGCAGCGTCGACTTGCCCGCACCGTTGGTGCCGAGCAGCGCGACGATCTCGTTGCGCTTGATGGCGACGTCGACGTCGAAGAGGATCTGCACCGGCCCGTACCCGGCGTCGAGACCGCGAATGTCGAGGATGGTGTCGGCGGCGCCGTCGTCGGCCGGCACCGGGGGGACCGGCTGCGTCGGATCGAGCGTGGCGGTCATACGAGCGCCCCTTCCTTGTCGGAGCTGCCGGGCACCTTGTCGTCGTCGAGCGCGCCGGAGATCACACCGGTCTCGTCTTCGGGCTTGTCGTCGGCCTCGTCGCGCTTGTCGGCGACGAGCGACGGCACGAGGATCCCGCGGCGGTTCGCGACCATCCGCAGCGCACGGTCGCGCAGCGCGATCGCCGCCTGGCCGAGACCGCCGGGGAGCACGAGGAGGACGAACAGCAGGCCGGCGCCCGACACGATCAGGCGCAGCTCGCCCGACAGCACGCGGCTGAGGAAGCGGAACAACGTGACACCGAACACCGCGCCGCCGATCGACCCCAGGCCGCCGATCACCGCGGTCGAGAACACCTCGAGGCTGAGCGACGGGCGGAACGACCCGTTGCCGACCGCACGCACCGCGACGACGTAGAGGCCGCCGGCGACTCCGGCGACGACGCCCGAGAAGAGGAACGCGGTGAGCTTCAACGAGGTCGTGGGCACGGCCGATGCGGCTGCGGCGCGTTCGTTGTCCTTCGTCGCGATCAGCGCCCGGCCGGTTCGACCCTTCCGCACGCCGATGGCGGCAGCGATCGAGAGCACCAGGAACCCGAGGCACAGGTAGTACATCGTGAGCCCGCGGTCGAGCGGGAACCGCTGCCACAGGATCGGACGATCGATGCCGCCCGGCATGAGCGTCGGGAAGTTCGTGGTGTTGAGGAAGTAGCTGTCGAGAGCGACGGCGAACGCCAGCGTCGTCACCGCGAGGAACAGCCCCCGGATGCGCAACGCAGGCAGGCCGATCAACAGCGCGAGCAAGCCGCCGACGACACCCGAGACCAGCAGGATCGCGAAGTAGTCGAGGCTCGTGCGGGTGAGGAAGTTGCCGGTCACGACCGCGCCGACGCCGACGATCGCGAACTGGCCGAGCGAGATCGCGCCGCCCCAACCGGTGAGGATGACCAACGACACCGCGACCATCGCCCATACGCACGCGACGGCGAGTAGCAGGAGGTCGGAGGGATCGAGCGCGCGCGGCAGGACGACGGCGACCAGCAGCCCCAGCACGGGAAGCGCGATGCGGGCCGCTCGGATCTCCGGCAGTCCCTTCAGCTCGGCCGGGATCGGGCGGACGATGCCCGCCAGCGACCACGAGCTCGCGCCACCGGCCTGAGCGCGCGTGAGCTTGTTCTTCTGAGCGAGCAGCGCGACCAGGATGACGAGGAGGAAGGCGACGTCCATCGTCGAGGCCCGCCCGGTGTTCCAGAACACGACCTGGTCGAGGATGCCGAGGCCGACGCCGGCGACGAACGCGCGCGGCAGGTTCTCCATCTTCGCCACGGTCGCCGCGGCAAGCGCCGGGAGGAGCAGCGTCGGCCCTCCGAGGGCGGTGGAGACCGAACCAGCGAAGGGCGCCTTGGCGATCGCGGTCAGCGCGGCGAGTCCGCCCGCGATGATCCAGACCATCGTCGACAGGCGCTGGATCGGGATGCCGAGCAGCAGCGCACGCTCACGGTTCTCCGCGGCAGCACGCACGGCGGCTCCCGCGTCCGTCTTCAGCAGGAACCACGCCAGCGCCATGATCACCGGCGGCACGACGGCGACGATGAGGATGTGGTCGCCCGTGAACCGGACCGGCGACATGTTGATGCCGAACGACGACCACGGGGTCGTGAACCCACCCACCAGACCGGCCGACCCGAACAGCGTCGGGATGATCAGCTCGATGCCACCGAGGATCTGCGCGAGGCCGATCGTCGCCACGGTCAGCACGAGCCGCGACGAGTTCGCGAAGCGGCGGATCACCAGGAGCTCGACGAGGGCACCGATGCCGAGGCCGGCGGCGAGGCCGAGGATCGCGGCGATCGGGTACGGCATCCCACCGTTGAGGTGGAGGGTCACCGCGAGGACGCCGCCGATGCCGCCCATCGACCCGTAGGCGAAGTTGATGATGTTGTCGGTCCGGTAGATGAGGATGAGCCCCATCGCGAGGAGCGCGGTGACCGTGCCGAGCACCGCCCCGATCAGCACGACCGGGAGCGGCGCACCGTCGGGAAGGAGCGAGTTCCCGATCAGGTACAGCAGCACCAGCCCGAAGCCGGTGATGCCGTAGGTCGCCGGCTTCGGCAGCTTGTTCCACTGCGCCGTGACCGGAGCGGTGATGGCGGTCACTTGCCGAACACCTTCGGGTCTTCCTTCGGCAGTGAGCCGACCTTGAACCGCTGGCCGCCGTACGACTCCTCGTAGCGACCCTGCTTGTTGTTCACGGTCGACGTCGCCTTCGCGTTCCACCAGATGATCCGGTAGTCCTGGGTCGGCGTGTAGCTGTCGGAGTCGAAGCCCCAGGTTCCGAACGGACCGGTGCCGCCGGGGTAGTTGAACATGCCCTGCTCGTAGCTCTGGGGCGTCAGCTGCGGGCCGGCCATCTGGATGCCGATCGCGAGCAGAGACATCTGGGCGTAGATCGCCTCGACGGCGAACGCCGGCTCGTCGTTCGGGCGGATCGACTTGTAGGCGGCGTAGCCGAGGCCGGCGCGCTGCGGAAGCTGCTTGCCGAGGTAGCTCACCCCGAACGCGCGGCTCCACTGGTTCTGGTCGTAGAGCTGGCCGACGACGTCGATGTCGGTGAAGGCGGTGCCGGCCACGACCCACTCGGGGTTGTAGCCCTGCTCCTGGGCCTTCGACGAGAGGAAGACCGGCATGATCGGGTCGGTGCCCATCAGCACCGTCGTGACGCCTTCGCTCTTGAGCTTGGCGATGATCGACGCCGCCTGGTTCGACATCGAGTTGATGTCGAGCTTGTAGGCGATGCGCAGGTCGAAGCCCTTTCCGGTCACCTTCTTGAGGCGGGCCTCGCCGTCGTCCACGCACTCCTGGTACCACGGGTTCTCCGGGGCCAAGGCGACGAACTTGCGGGGCTTGCCCTTGAGACCGTCACCGGCGAGGTCGGCGTTCTTGCCGAGGAGCTGCTTCTCGACGACCTCCCCGACCGACTCGACGATGATCGAGCAGTCGGTCGCGATCGACCAGTTGTACGGACGGTGGCTGACCATCCACTTGCGGCTCAGGTACGGCGCGCCGAACGCGATGACCTTCTTCCGGGCGAGCGCGTCCGAGAACGGCGGCGTGCCGCCGTTGATCTCGGCGAAGGCGCCGATCTGCTCGGCGACGGTGGTGGCGTCGGCCTCGGCTTCGGCCTGTCCGCCGCCGAGCAGCTCCGTCGTGCCGGAGCCCTTGCCGTTGTAGAACTGCAGGGCGATCTTGCGCCCGTAGAACTGGTAGTTCTTGTTGAAGAACTCGGCCAGCGCGCTCATCGTGCGCTTGACGTCGTCCGGGGTGTCGGTGATCTCGGCACCGGCGAGGGTGGCGAGCTGCTGCTGGAAGCCCTTCTCGTTGAGGATGCGGGCCGACACCTTGATCTCGGTCGGCGTCACGCCCTTGGAGGTGGCGCCACCGTTGTCGCCCTCCCACGCGATGCACGGCGGCGAGTAGGGGTCGCCCTGGATCTGCTTCTCGCGGCCGGCGCACGGGCCCGTCTTGCCGCCGCCGGAGCTCGCCGCCGCGCCCTTCTGGGTGTTCGCGGGAGCCGCCGTCCCACCGCCTGGCGGCGCGGCACCGCCACCACCACCGGCTGCGGGATCGGCTCCCGCCGGTGCGCCCGCAGGATCGGTCGCTGCCGGATCACCAGCCGCGGGATCGGTGGCGGCCATGTCGCCCGTCGCGACGGTGTCCGTCGTCTGCGACGTCGACCCGGGCGCGCCGGCCGAGACGCTGGCCTCCTGCTGGCCGACGGTCGGGACGAACATCGCCATCAGCAGGAACAGCAACGAGGCGAGTGCGAGGGGGCCGTAGCCCTTGAGAACCCGACGTGCAGCCGGGGTGTTCGACGTGGGCACGGTGGCCACGATGAAGTCCTCCTGGGGGGATGGAGAGCTCCCGATGCGCCCCGTCGGGACGCAGCCGGGTGATGTCTGCCTTTGCGGTGGAAGTGGTGCGGTGTGGGTTGCGAGTGCGGTGGGTCAGACGGTGGGGATGGTGCGGCGTGCGGCTCGGATCGCCCGGAAGTCGGCGGCTCCGAGCGCGATCGCCCCGAGCAGGCCGGCCAAGCCGATCAGTGCGGCTGCGCCGCCCTTGGTTCCGGGGGCGATGGGCGAGTTCGTCGCGGCGAGCGTCCCGGTCGAGCCGCCGGAACCGACGCCCGGCGCGGCGGGCGACGAAGCACCTGTGGTGCCGACGGGCGAGGTCGTACCGCCGAACGACGCGGCCGACGACTCGAACGACGAGGGCGACGAGCCCACGTCGCCGAAGCCCTCGGCTCCGGCGAAGTCACCACCGAAGTCGTTCGACGCGCCGCCGCCGAGGCCGCTGAAGTCGAAGTTGAAGGGGCTCTCGTACCGGACGCCCTCGGTGAACCCGGTCGTTCCACCCAGCTCGAGGTCGAAGCGGCCGCCGCCGGTGACGACGCCGGCGAGCACGTCGGCGACGAGGATGGCCGACTTGCACTGGCTGCAGTTGTTGATGATCGCGCCGGTGACCGGCTCACGAGCAGGCTGCAGCGCGCCGACCACCGGAGCGACGACCGTCTGGCCGGCCTGGGAGTTGACCATCCGGACGCCGAGTGGCGTCACCCGGGCGAAGTCACCGTCCTTCGAGACGGTCGGCGCGTCGAGGACGAGACCTGTCGGCTTCAGCGCGGCGTTGATCTGAGGGAGCACCGCGGCGAGGTCGGCGCCGTTGGACGGCACGGGGACCTTGGTGCCGGCGATGGTCAACCCTTCGACGCGGAACGAGCCGTCGACCTTGGCGCCCTCACCGGTGCGCTGCACGGCCTCCCACGTCAGGCCGTTGAGGGTGACGGCGCCGCCGCCGAGCTTCAGCGATTCGATCGTCGTGACCCCCCGCGCCTCGCGAGCCTTCTTCTCGATGACTCCCGCCGACGACGTCGCGGTTGACGCACCGATCTCGATGACGCCCGGGATGCCGATCGCGCCGAGCGTCACGGAGCTGCTGCCTTGCGGATCCTTGGTCGCTCGCGACTTCTGCTCCATCGCGCCGATGGTGATCGGCGACCCAGCCGGGGTGCCCATGAAGGTCTTCGACTTGCCGGCCGCCGCGTTCTCCTCGGTCGACTCGGTGCGGACCTCCGGCGCCTGCGCCTTCAACTCGGGCGGGATCGAGCCGTCGAGGGCGGCGTAGTCGGCAACGCGGGCCTCGCCACGGCCCAGGCTGCCGACGTAGTCGGCCAGGCTGAGACCGAAGGTGGGCGCCAGCGCGAGCTGGCCGGCGGCGGGACCGGCGCGGAGGATGCGGGCGTCGGCCCGGCCGCTGCCGACGACGAAGTCCTCGTTCGCACCGGCCGGCATCGCGAGCGCTCCGGCCGAGCCGACGAGGCCGACGGCCAGCACGGCGAGCGCCCGAGCAGGACGGGGACGGCGATTGAGGCTTCTCGGCACGAATTCCCTCCAGGAATGTGTCACGGCCTGACAACTTCTCTGTGACTCGGGTCACCTCCTGCCGGCCTTGACAATTCCTCCGGAAATGTCAACAGCGGATGTCCCCAATAGGCACGAGATGTGCCGTTCGTCACCGAAGTGTAAAGGGGTTCTTGCCCGATCGGGCATCGCGTACACCCCTTCAGGCGAGGCCCGCAGTCGTACACTCCCCAACGAAGAGGGAGGTGGCGGGATGTCCGACTACGACCTGCTGCGCGAGTACGCGCCCGGCCATGCGCCGGAGCGGCAGCCCCAGAGCGACTCCGAGACCGCACGCGACACCGCGACGGTCGCGGCGGCGGTGCAGCACAACAAGCCGGAGGCGCTCGGCGCCAAGGGCGCGACGAACCTGCAGCGCCTCGCAGGCAACGCGGCGACGAGCTCGCTCGTCGCGCAGCGGGAGGCCGACGGCGACGACACGTCGCTCGTGCACAAGGTGGTCGGGTCCGGCGGCGGCAGCTCACTCGACGCCGCCACCCGCGCGTCGATGGAGAAGTCGTTCGGCACCGACTTCTCGTCGGTTCGCATCCACTCAGGTGGTGAGGCGGCGGCCGCGGCGAAGTCGGTCCAGGCCCAGGCGTTCACCGTGGGCGACAACATCGTCCTCGGCGAGGGCAAGAGCACCTCGGACACGCGCACCCTCGCGCACGAGCTGACCCACGTCGTGCAGCAGCGCTCGGGGGAGGTCCCCGGCGAGTCGATCGGCGGCGGCATCAAGCTGTCCGACCCGGGCGACTGGGCCGAGCGCCAGGCCGAGGCCACCGCAGATCACGTGATGAGCACGTCGGCCTCGAGCCACGCCGGCCACGACCACGCCCCCGCGGGCGGTGGCGGCGGCGCAGGCGTCCAGCGCGAAGCCGCCGACGAAGAGGTCCAGACGCTCCCCCTCCAGCGCCAAGGCGAGGAGGAGGACAAGGAGTCCGAGGGCGAGGAGGGCGCCGGGGCCGCTCCCGTCATGGAGGACGAGGCGAAGGAATCGGACATGGAGGAAGAGAGCTAGCTCGTCCCACCCTCCGTTCGAGCCATGGCAGCCGCCCCTCGTGGGCGGCTGTTTCGCGTCCGGAGACGGCTCGAACGGTCCATTACCCGAAGGGGCACCGACGACTGCCCCGCACAGTGCGCTGATGGGCCTCGCGCACGCGCGTAGGGACCAGCCACCCTGGCATCGACTGCATTCACCGGCGGGGGCCCCTCACCCCTTCGCCGTTCCATAGGCGGCGGGGACCCCTCCCCAACGCCGTTCCCCGGTCGAACGAGGAGGAGGCCCATGCCTCAGTATCTGTCCCCTGGTGTCTACGTCGAGGAGCTCGACGGCGGGCCGCGCCCGATCGAGGGTGTCGGCACAGCCGTCGCTGCCTTCGTCGGCCTGGCCGAGAAGGGCCCGGTGAACGAACCCACGCTCGTCACGAACTGGACCCAGTTCGTGAAGACGTTCGGTGACTTCACCGAAGGCGCGTATCTCGCTCACGCCGTCTACGGCTACTTCCAGAACGGCGGCACCATCGCCTACGTCGTCCGCATCGGCGGAGAGGCCGGCTCGGCCCCTTCGGCTCGCGGCGAGCTGACCGCTGGTGAGGGCAAGCAACTGCCCTACCGTGTCCAGGCTCTCGAGCCCGGCACCGCCGGCAACGACGTCTCGGTCGAGATCCAGCACCCGCAGGGTGAGGGCGCGAGCGAAGACAGCTTCACCATCGTCGTGAAGAAGGGCGGCAAGGTCGAGGAGACCCACGCCGACCTCAGCACCAAGAAGGGCAAGCAGAACGCCGTCCAGGTCGTGAACCAGGCGTCGAAGCTGATCCGGCTCGAGGAAGCGACCAGCGGCGGCCAGCTCGAGCGCCCCGCGGCCGGCAACGTCTCCCTCGGCGGCGGCAGCGCATCTGCGGCTCCCGCGAGCATCGAGGCCGCCGACTACGTCGGCGACGTCGCCAACCGCACCGGCTTCGGTGCCCTCGAGGCGATCGAGGACATCACGATGGTCGCCGTACCCGACCTGACGTCGGCGTACGAGCGCGGGCAGATCACGGCGGAGGACTTCAAGGCCGTGCAGCTGTCGATGGTCGGCCACTGCGAGCTGATGGGCGATCGCATGGCGATCCTCGATCCGCCCCCTGGCCTCAACGCGCAGCAGATCAAGGAGTGGCGGGTCGAGCAGGCCGGCTACGACTCGAAGTACGCCGCCCTCTACTGGCCGCGCATCAAGGTGCTCGACCCGGCCAGCGGCAAGAACATCTTCGTTCCGCCGTCCGGTCACATCGCCGGTCTGTGGGCCCGCACCGACGCCGAGCGCGGCGTGCACAAGGCTCCGGCCAACGACGTCATCCGCGGCGCGATCGAGCTCGAGATCAACATCACCAAGGGCGAGAACGACCTCCTCAACCCCGAGGGCGTCAACTGCATCCGCGCGTTCCCCGGCCGCGGCATCCGCGTGTGGGGCGCCCGCACCCTGTCGAGCGATCCGGCGTGGAAGTACATCAACGTCCGACGTCTCTTCAACTACCTCGAGAAGTCGATCCAGAACAACACCGACTGGATCGTCTTCGAGCCGAACGACCGTGACCTGTGGGCGAAGATCCGCCGCACGATCGCCGGCTTCCTCGTGATGGAGTGGCGGAAGGGCGCGCTGTTCGGCTCGACGCCGGACGAGGCGTTCTTCGTCAAGTGCGACGACGAGACGAACCCGGCCGAGGCCATCGATCTCGGTCAGGTCACCTGCCAGATCGGCGTGGCTCCCGTGAAGCCGGCCGAGTTCGTGATCTTCCAGCTGCAGCAGCTCCCGAGCGGCGTCAGCTTGGTCAACGAGTAACGCGACGGAACGAGAGGACACACAGTGAGCGCTTACGACTTCCTGACCGGCGACGCGGTCCCCGCGAACAACTTCAAGTTGTCGATCGAGGGCACGGACCTTCTCGTGAAGGAGGTGACCGGCCTGAAGAAGGAGCTCGACATGATCGAGATCAAGACGCAGGCAGCCAACGGTCAGTACTTCCTTCGGAAGCTGCCGGGCAAGCAGAAGCCCGTCACCCTGACGATCACCCGACCCCTGACCGACAACTCCTTCTTCAAGGACTGGATCGAGAAGGTGGAGAAGGGCGCCCCCGACCGCAAGGAGGTCGTGGTCGAGGTGTACGGGCCGGGCGAGCTCGCCCCGAAGCGGACGTACAAGGTCCAGAACTGCCAGCCCTCGTCGATCGAGGTCACGCAGGTCCAGGCCGGTGCGACGAACCCGCTCGACGAGAAGATCACCCTGCAGGGTGAAGGAATGATCATCGAATAACGATGCGACGCACCATCCCTGGCGCACCCACCGCGGTCGCCGACGAGGGGACGGAGTTCGAGGGGGCGCCGGACCAACCGGCGCCCCTTCGCACCGAGTACCGATTCGAGCTCCCCATCGGGTACCTCGACAAGAACACGGGCACGCTGCACAAGCAGGGTGTCATGCGGATGGCGACCGCACGCGACGAGCTGCTGCCGCTGTCCGACGCGCGGCTGCAGGCGAACCCGTCGTACCTGACGGTGCTGTTGCTCACCCGTGTCATCACCCAGCTGGGGACGCTTCCGAGCATCGACACCTGGGTCGTCGAAGAGCTCTTCGCCGCCGACCTCGCCTTCCTCCAAGACCTCTACCGACGGATCAACCAGGAAGGTCACACCCGCGCCGCGGTGACCTGCCCGAGCTGCTCCCACTCCTTCACGGTCGATGTGGCCGGTGGTTCGGCGGGGGGGCGATGACGTACGCAGCAAGTCAGCTGCACGAGGAGATCGCGTACGTCGCCTTCCACTTCCACTGGTCGCTGAACGAGCTCCTCGACCTCGAACACATGCGGCGCCGTGCCTTCGTGCACGAGATCGCCAACCTCAACAACCGCCTCAACCAGCTCGCCAAGGGCGAGGACCAGTAGGACCCCTAGGACCCGACGATGGCGTGGTTCCGCCGCAAGCGCGACGACGAGCAGCCTGAAGAGACCTCCGCCGCTGCGGCGGAGGCTGCCTCGCGCGCGGCGACCGGCGACATCGTTCGTCCGGACTCGGCTCGGGTCGGCGACTGGATGGCGCTGCCGCCGATCGCAACGGCGGTGAGCGCCCCGCCTCCGACGACGTTCCGCGTGCAGCGGGTGGCCGAGATCATGACGACGCGCCGCCCCACCGCCCTCATGGGCGAGTTGGGCCACCGCGTGTCGCGCGAAGCGCCCGCCGGCGCGGTGCACGGGCTGCTGACGCCGACGGCCGCACCCGTCGCTCCGGTGGCGTCGGCGTCGTCGACAACCGCGGCATCGGATCTTCCGCTGCGGGTACCGGCGCGACCGGACGCTCCGGCCGACGAGGCGCCGGCGCCGTTCCGAGCAGTGAGCGACGCCGCGCCGCTGCCCGTCATCCAGCGCCAGGTCGCCGCGGTGTCCGCACCGGCGCCGCCGGCGCCGCTGCGGGCGACCTCTCCCCTTCCTCCGCCCGCGCCCACCCGTGTGCTGCGGGAGCCCGCTGCGCCGGCGCGTCCGTCCGATCGTCCCGCGCCGCCGCTGGCGGTCGTGGGCGAGTCGATGACGACGGCCGCCGCGCCGCCTGCCGCTCCGGTCCTCGCCGTTGCGCCGGATGCGCCCGCCGAGGCGCAAGCGCCACTGGCGACCTCGGCGACGCCGGATGCTCCCCTCGCACCGGCGAGCGAGCCGGCTTCGACGCAGCAGAACGCGGCGCCGCTGCTCGACCTGCCTCTCGCGTCACCGTTGGTGTCGGGCGACGTGACGCCGCGAGCTGCGAAGCCCGCGGACCTCATGCCGCCGATCCAGCCCCGCGCGATCCAGCGCAAGATCGACGACGGTGCGGCACAGGCCGGAGCCGCACCGAGGGGCGACGGCGACGGATTGCCGCCCTTCCCGTCGTGGGCCAAGGTCGACGCGCCCGCTCCGGCGGCCGCACCTTCGATGCCGCTGCAGCGCCCCGTCGTGCAGCGCGAAGCCGATCCCGCGGCGACCGCCGACGAGGTCACCGACGCCGGCGGGTCGCCGACGGCCGCGACCGACGCTCCGGCCGATGCTCCGGGCGACGTCGAGGCGACCGCGCCGCTTCTCGGTGACGCGCCGCTGGCCGCCAGCGTCGCACCGGCCGAGTCCGAGGGCGACGACGAGGAGTCGGCCGGCGCAGCTCCCGATCTCCCGCTCCACGCCGTCGCGGCGGCGCAACCTGCGGCGAGCGTGCAGACCGAGCGGATCGACAGCACGCCTGTCGCCGCCGCTGCGGGCACCCACACCCACGACGACGGCAGCGTCCACGAAGACGGCGACGACGACGCGCACGAGGCGCAGGTCGCGCCTCTCCTCGGCGACCGGTCGCTGCAACTCCAGCGCAGCATCGACGCAACCGCCGCTCCGGCGACGCCCGCCGCCCCCGGCAACGCTCGAACCGACCTTCCGCTGGTCGTCGACGCACCCGGACCGGCGCTGGGCAACGCGCCGCGAGCGAGCGCGGCAGCCCCCGCGCCAGGCGGCTCGACGAGCAGCGGCATGACGTCGGTGCTCGCCGCAGCGTCGGCCCGGCCCGTGACGCTGCAGCGGGATGCGTCGTCGATCGCGGCGATCCCCGCGGCCGCGACCACACCCTCGTCCATGGGTGCGCCAGCCGCACCAGCGCCGGTGGCGCGTCCTCTCGCCGCTCGGACGTTGCCGGCAGTCGGCGGTGATCCTGCGAGGGCCGTCTCGCTGCCCGTGCAGACCCTCGCCGATGGCGGCACCTCGCCCGGTGCAGCGGCGGCCGCGGCGGCAGCGACGACGTCGACCGCGGCGTCAACCCGCGTCGACCTTCCGCTGCAGGCGCCGTCTCGCGGCAACGACGGTCCTGCCGCGTTCGCGACCGATACGAGCCGTGCCTTCGACTCCGCGATCGCGGCCGGTCTTGCTCATCGCGACGCCGACGGCGCCGTCGTCTTCACGCAGCAGGCGGCACCCGCGATCGGCCTCGACGGGCTCCCGATCCAGCGCGAGGCGCTTCCGGGCGCGAACGGCTCGACGACGAACCCGGCCTCGACCCCGACATCTGCCCCTGGTGCGACCACCGTCGTGCAGCGGGCGATCGGATCGTCGGGCCCAGCTGCGCCGGCGGCCGAGGCCGGCGAGAGCGACGACGCCCAGCTCGACAAGCTGGCGAAGGACCTCTATCCCCGCATCCGCTGGAAGTTGCAGGCGGAGCTCCGAAACGACCGAAGCCGATTCAGCGACGGCTCCTGGACCAGGTACGGGAGGTGACCCATGGCTCCCCCGAGCCCCACACGTACTGACGATCCTGCGATCTCCGTACTGTTCCACCTCGAGGTCGACAGCATCAGCGCCGGCTGGTGGAACAGCTTCGAGGGTCTGAGCATGGAGACCGCGATCGAGCAGCGCGAAGAGGGCGGCAACAACCTCTTCGTCCACCAGCTTCCGACGCGGCTGAAGTTCTCGAACATCAAGCTGAGCCGGCCGATCAACGCGGACAGCCAGAAGGTCGCGGTCTGGTTCATGTCGATCGTGAAGAACGTGACCCGCACGAACACCGCGGCGATCAAGGCCGTCGACGGCAACAAGAACATCATCGCCGAATGGAACCTGCGGGGCGTCGTGCCCGTGCGGTGGACGGGCCCGTCGTTCAGCGTCGACAGCCCGAAGATGGCGACCGAGACGATCGAGCTCGCCTACCACGGCTTCATCGAGCCCGTCGCGAAGGGCGCCTGACATGGCGCTCGAGACGACGTGGACGAAGGCGGTCCTCAAGTTCCTGCCGCCGGTGCTCGGCGGCCCGGAGATCGCGCTGCACACCGAGACCTTCGACTTCAACCCGAAGGAGTTCTCGATCTCGCGGTCGGCCCAGTGGTCGGTGCCGCAGGCCAAGAGCGGCGTCGTGCAGGCCGAGTACAACGGCCCGAACCCGTCGCAGATCTCGGTCGAGGTCTTCCTCGACGAGACCGACAAGCCCAACGGCGACATCTCGAAGAAGGTCGACGTCTTCCTGCAGGCGACGAACCCCGCGCTCGGCGGGCTGTTCAAGAACCTGCCGTCGGCCCCGTTCGTGCTCTTCCAGTGGGGCAGCAAGATCAGCTTCAAGGGCTACGTCGAGAGCGTCGCCGTCAGGTACTCGCTGTTCCGGCCGAACGGTGACCCGGTGCGGGGAACGGCGACGCTGACCATCAAGGAGTTCAAGGCACCGATGCTGCCGACGAACCCCAGCAGCGGCGGCGAACCCGGCACCACCCAGCACCGCGTCAAGGCCGGTGACACCCTCCCGTCGATCGCGTACCGCGAGTACGGCCGCGCCTCCGACTGGCGCACGATCGCCGACGCCAACCCGTTCATCGACGACCCGATGCGCCTGCGCCCGGGCACGAACGTCCTCATCCCGCCGATCTGATGCTCGGTTCCCTCGCTGGCGCGTTGTCCGGGTCGATCGCGGCGCGTAGCAACGCGGTCAACTGGCACGTCAAGGTCGCCGGCGCCGCACTCCCCGCAGCGAAGGCCGACCGCCTGATCGGTGGCCTCGTGCGGTCGGTGATCCGCGGCGCCTCGACGTGCGACCTCGTGTTCCACGATCACGAGTTCGACATCCCGACCTTCGCGAGGATCGGCACGCCGATCACCGTCGAGATCAAGGACGGCGCCGCTCTGCCCGGCATGTCGCGCGGTGGCGGCAAGATCTTCGACGGCATCGTCGTCGGCATCGACGCGACCCGAGAAGGCCACCAGACCATCACTCGCGTTCGGTGCTCCGACAAGCTGCAGCTGCTGTACCACGGGCGCCGCACGAAGGCGTACCTGAAGACGACGCCCGACGCCGTCGTGAGGACGCTGATCCTCGAGTCGGGCCTCATGCCGGGCACGATCGACTCGGTCAACGTCGTGTTCGACTACATCTCGCAGTGGCACGAGTCGGACGGCGACTTCATCGAGCGACTCGCAGCGGAGTTCGGGATGGTCTTCCGCATGAAGGAAGGCAAGGTCGAGTTCTGCGCACCTCCCGCGGCGTCGAGCGCTCCCTCGCCCGCGAGCCCCGGGTCGAGCACGCCGGCGCAGCTGGTGCTCGGTGACGATGTCGCGCGCTTCGACGTGTCGTACTCCGGCGAGTACCTCGTCAACAAGGTCGAGGCGCGGGGCTGGAACTCGAAGACGAAGTCGGAGATCGTCGCGTCGAAGACCATCGGCACCGCACCCGGCAAGAACATGGCGGTCGCCGCGATGCAGCCGATCGACGCGGCGAACGCCGGCCTCATGACGACGACGAAGACGTTCCTGACGTCGACCGTTCCGCTCGCCAGCCAGAGCCACGCGACGAAGCTCGCGACGTCGGTCGCATCGGAGATCGCCTCGACGTTCGGGCGTGTGGAGGCCGTCACGATCGGCAACCCTTCGATGCTCGCGGGCGTCCCCATCAGCGTCGGTCCGACGACGCATCCGATGGCGGGCAAGTACGTCGTCACCACCGCGGAGCATCAGCTCGAGGCCGGCGAGTACACGACGCGTGTCGTGTGCGGCGGGCTCGAAGACCGTGGCGTGGGCGGCGAGGCGAGCAGGTCGCGCGACGACGTGCTCAGCGGCCGGTTCCCGGGCGTGCTCATCGGCATCGTCACGAACAACAACGACCCCGAGAAGCTCGGCCGGGTCAAGGTCAAGTTCCCGCAGTTCGACGCGACCTACGAGTCCGACTGGCTCCGGGTCGTGAGCGCGGGCGCGGGCGCGGGTCGCGGCTTCACCATGATCCCCGAGGCGAACGACGAGGTCGTCGTCGCGTTCGAGCACGGCGACCCGCGCTCCGGGTTCGTGCTCGGCGGCGTGTGGAACGGCAGGGACAAGCCGACCCAGCCCGCCTTCGACGCCCAGGCGATCCAGGGCGGAAAGGTCGAGAAGCGCGGCTTCACGAGCCGTGCCGGTCACCACATCGTGTTCCAGGACAAGGCGGGCGAGGAGCTGATCGAGGTCAAGAGCGGCAAGAAGGCGCTCACGATCAAGCTCGACGACAAGGAGAACACGATCACCGTCGCGGTCACGAACGGAGCGAAGACCACCTTCACCCTCGGGCCCGACGGGATGAAGGTCGAGACCGACAAGGACGTGATGGTGAAGGCGACCAACAACATCACCTTCGAAGCCCAGAAGGACATCACCTTGAAGGGCCTCAACGTGAAGGTCGACGCGCAGACGAACTTCGAGGCCAAGGCGAAGGCCAACGCCACGATCGAAGGCACCGGCGGGGCCACCCTGAAGAGCAGCGCGATCGCGAAGCTCGAAGGCGCGCAAGCCCAGGTCGCCGGTCAAGCGATGGCCGAGGTCAAGGCCGCGATGGTGAAGATCAACTGATGGCCGAGGAATTCGTCGGCCAAGGCATCTCCTTCCCCTTGCGCATCGGCGCGGGCGGCTCGCTCGCGCTCGTCAAGGAGGACGAGGAGCTGCGCCAGGCCATCCGGCTGATCCTCGGCACCGCCTACGGCGAGCGCCCGATGCGGCCCGAGTTCGGGTGCGGCATCCACGACCTCGTGTTCGCGCCTGCGAACGCGACGACCGCCGGCGAGGCCGCGTACGAGGTGCGGCGCTCGCTCGAGCGGTGGGAGCCGCGCGTGGAGGTCGACGACGTCGACGTCACGTACGACGCCGGTGACTCCGCGGTGATGTACATCTCGGTCACGTACCGAGTGAAGGGCGCGAACGACCCGCGCAACCTCGTGTTCCCCTTCTACCGGATCCCCTCCGAGGAAGAGCCAGCATGACCCTCCCCGTGCCCAACCTCGACGACCGCAACTTCCAGTCGCTCGTCGACGACGCCAAGCGCATGGTGCAGCAGCGCTGTCCCGAGTGGACCGATCACAACGTGAGCGATCCCGGCGTCACGCTGATCGAGACGTTCGCGTACATGGTCGATCAGCTGATCTGGCGCCTGAACCGCGTGCCCGACCGCATCTACGTGAAGTTCCTCGAGCTACTGGGCGTGAAGCTGCAGGCGCCTGCGGCGGCGACTGCACCCGTGACGTTCTGGCTCTCGACGTCTCTCGAGGAGAACGTGCACGTGCCGCACGGCACGCAGGCCGCGACGTCACGCGGCGAGGACGAGCCGGTCGTGTTCACCACGACCGAGGCGCTCGACATCGTCCCGTCGTCGCGCGGCTACGTCGTCACGGAGATCAACAACCTCCAGGTCAACCAGACGGAGACCCTCGACAGCGGCCAGGCGTTCCTCTGCTTCGATCGCGTCCCGAACGTCGGCGACTGCTTCTACATCGGCCTGTCGAACGCCGCTCCGCGGTGCGTCGTGTCACTCGAGTTCGAGTGCTCGATCGAGGGCGTCGGCGTCAACCCCGACTACCCGCCGCTGGTTTGGGAGGCGTGGAACGGCGACACGTGGGAGCCGTGCGATCTCGAGCGCGACACCACCGGCGGCCTCAACCGCAACGGTGAGGTCGTGCTCCACCTCCCGGTCGAGCACACCGCCCACGCGGCGATCCTCCGCCTGAACGCCGGCTGGATCCGCTGCCGGGTGACCGAGCCCGTCGCCGACTGGGCGCCCGCGTACAGCGCATCACCGCGGATCCACCGCGTCAGCGCGGCGACGATCGGCGGTACCGCCGAAGCCGTCAACGCCGAGATCATCACCGACGAGATCGTCGGCATGTCGGAAGGCGTGCCGTCGCAGCGCTTCCGCGTCGAGCACCCGCCGATCGTTCCGGTCGAGGCCGGCTACGTCGTCGAGGTGTCGTCGATCGAAGGCTGGCAGGAGTGGACACAGGTGGAGGACTTCGCCATGAGCGGAGACCTCGACCGGCACTTCCAGCTCGACGAGAACACCGGCGAGGTGGTCTTCGGACCGGCGATCCGCCAGCCCGACGGCTCCGTCCGCCAGTACGGGGCCGTGCCGCCGAAGGGCGGCGCGATCCGTCTGCCCCAGTACCGCAGCGGCGGTGGGAGCCGGGGCAACGTCGCGCGCAACACGATCACCGTCCTCCAGGACCAGGTGCCATTCGTGAACGACACCTCGAACCGGCGCCCCGGCCTGGGCGGCCTCGATGCCGAGACGATCGAGGACGCGAAGCTGCGCGGCCCGCTGCTGCTCCGGACGCGCAACCGCGCCGTCACTCGCGCCGACTACGAGCGTCTGGCCGAAGAAGCGCACCACCACGTGGCGCGCGCCCGTTGCATCCCGGCGGGCGAGGACGGCACCGAGGCCGGCGGCGTGCGCGTGCACATCGTCCCCCACGTCGAGGAGGACGAGAACGGCGCGATCGAGTTCGGCGACCTGCTCCCCAACGACGACGTGCTCTCGGCGATCGCGGACTACCTCGACGAGCGACGCACGATCGGCGCGCGGGTGAAGGTCGAATCGGCGCGCTACGCGCCGCTCAGCGTCGTGGCGCTCCTCCGGGCAAAGCCCCGCCACGACTCGAAGAAGGTCGAGAAGGACGCGGTCGCCGCGCTCTACACGTACTTCCACCCGATCCGAGGCGGGAGTGACGGCAGGGGCTGGCCGTTCGGGCGGCAGGTCACCCAGGGCGAGGCGTACGCCGTGCTGCAGGCGGTGCCCGGCGTCGAGGCGGTCGAACAGGTCCGGATCTACCCGGCGTCACCGATCGAGGGCACGCGCGCCGCCGAGGTGCAGACGTTGCCGGTCGAGCCGAACGCGCTCGTCTTCTCGTGGGGGCATCAAGTGAACGTGCGGTCCCGATGACGCAGGTCGACGGCGGTACCCTCGATTGCATGGCCAGGCGGGAAGTTCTCTAGACGTGCGCGGAACCATCGAAGGGCTCGAGTCGCCTCACCCGATCGGACTCGAGCTCCCTGCGCTCTTCCAGGACGACGAGGTCGCGCTCGGGTTCACCGGCGGCCTCGACGTCGTGCTCGCTCCGATCTTCCTGACGCTCGATGCGATCGAGAGCTACATCGACCCGTGGCTGGCACCGCCCGACTACCTCGCGTGGATCGCGGAGTGGGTGTCGTCCGAATGGGACGAGGCGCTTCCCGAGGAACGCCAGCGTGCGCTCGTGGCCAAGGCCGTGGAGCTGCTCGGCTGGGCCGGCACGGCGCGCGGCCTCGCCGACCTGATCGAGCTGCACGCCGGCGTTCGCCCCGAGATCGACGACTCCGGCGCCACGGCGTGGAGCGTCGAACCGGGCGGCGACATGCCAGGCGCGGCGGAGCCGCGGGTGACCGTGCGCGTGCGCGTCGACGAGCTACCGGCCGCTGGCCCCGAGCGTGAAGACCGGCTCGATCGGGTGCGCCAGGCCGTCGAGCGGCACCTGCCCGCCCACGTGGTGGCGACCGTAGAGGTGGTGCCGGCGTGATCATCTGCACCAACTGCGGCAACCACAACGGCGACAACGACGAGTTCTGCGGCTCGTGCGGCAAGTTCCTCGAGTGGGTCGGCCAGAAGGTCGAGGAGCCGAAGCCGGTCGAGGTCGCCCCTGAGCCGGTCGAGGCCGAGCCCGAGAAGGTCGGCCTCATCGACCGCGTGAAGGCGGCCGTGGGCATCGAGGGTCAGGCCTCCGGCACCGACCTGGCCGCGCCGCAGTCGAGCGGCGTCGATGTCGTCGACGGCGAAGCACCGGCCGCGGCCCCTGCCCCTGCCGCTGACGACGAAGCCGAAGCCGCCCGCCGCGCGGCAGAAGAAGCCGAAGCGGCCCGCCGCGCGGCAGAAGAAGCCGAAGCCGCCCGCCGAGCCCAAGAGGCTGCAGCGGCCGCAGAGGAGGCGGCTCGCAAGGCGGCGGAGGAGGCCGCCGCGGCGGAGCAGGCGGCTCGCGAGAAGGCCGAGCTCGAGCGTGTGGCAGCAGAGGCGGCTGCAGCCGAGGAGGCTCGCCGCCGCGCGGAAGCCGAGGCTTCTGCGCGCGCAGCGGCCGAGGAGCAAGCCCGCCTCGAAGCCGAAGCAGCACGAGCCGCCGCCGAAGCCGCCGCGGCCGAAGAGGCGCGGCGGCAGGCGGAAGCCGATCAGGCGGCCGCCGACGAGCGGGCGCGCCTCGAAGCGGAGGCCGAGCGTGCGGCGGCCGAAGCGGCGGCGGCCGAGGAAGCCCGCAAGCAGGCCGAAGCCGAGGAAGCGGCCAGGCGCGCGGCCGAGGAAGCCGAAGCCGAGAAGACACGCGTCGAGGCGGAGCGCGCTCGGGTAGAAGCCGAGGAGGCTGCCCGCGCAGCCGAAGCCGAGGAGATGCGCAAGCGGGCGGAGGCCGAACGTCAGCGCAAGGAGGCCGAGGCGCGGGCCGAGGCCGCCCGCCGCGCGGCTGCCCTGCTCGCCCAGCCCAAGGCGGGCGCCGCTGCGCCGGAAGCCGCTCCCCCGGCGTCCGCTCCCCCGGCCGCCGCAGCCCCGACAGCCGCGACGGCCCCCGTCGCTCCCGTCGCCCCGGTCGCACCGACTCGTCCGCCGGCGGCGCCGCCCGCCGGTGCATCGGCGCCTGCCGCTCCGACGGCCCCGGGCGCCGGCGCCGCTCCTGCTGCCACGCCGCCGTCTGTCGATCCCGCCGCCGCTGCCGCAGCGCAAGCATCCGCCATGGCGCCGTCACAGGCGCCCGCCAAGCCGAAGGCGCCGCCGAAGCCGGCCAGCCAGGTCAAGGTCGACGACGGCCCGAAGCCAGGCGACCTCGTCTGCGACTCGTGTGGCACCGGCAACGACCCCAGCCGCAAGTTCTGCCGGCGTTGCGGCAACTCGCTCGCGAAGGCCGAGCCGGTCAAGAGGGTGCCGTGGTGGAAGAAGCTCTTCGGCGGGGGCAAGAGCCAGCCCAAGGCGAGCAAGGCCGCGAAGTCGAAGAAGGGCAAGAGCGGGGCCAAGCAAGCGAGCTTCAAGGCCGAGATGGCCATGGCCCGGCTGCGCAACCTGACCTTCCTGCTCGCCGCGCTCGGCGTGGGCGGGATGATGGTCGTTCCGTCGACGCGTGGCGTCATCATGAGCGCGTCGCGCGACGGCATCCAGAAGGCTCGCGACACGCTCTTCCCGAGCTTCGACCCGATCCGCCCGATCCAGGTGACCGCCACCAGCGAGGCGCCCGACCACGGCCCGCTCCTCGCGGCCGATCTCGCGGTGAACACCTACTGGGCGGAGGGCGCCGAGGGCGAAGGCATCGGCCAGACGTTGTCGTTCACGTTCAGCGAGAAGTTCGAGCTCGGCAAGATCCTCCTCACGCCGGGAGCGATCGACACCAACCAACCCGACGTCTTCCTGAAGCAGCCACGGCCGAAGGACATCCACCTGGTGTTCGACAACGGCGGCAGCACCGACATCACCCTCACCGACGAGGTGAACAAGGCCCAGTCGTTCACCATCAAGGGAGCGAAGGACATCACCAGGGTCGATCTGACGATCACCTCGGTGTATCCGGGCACCGGCGGCCAGGACACCTCGATCGCCGAGGTCGAGTTCCGGAAGCGGTCGTGACGATGGCGCGCGCCGACCTCTCCTTCGACGCCTTCGCGGCGCTCGTTGCCGAGGTGGCCGGCGTCGCGCCCGACGCCGTCACCAAGGACGCCGTGTTGTGGGACGAGCTCGGCTTCGACTCGCTTCGCATGGTCGAGCTCATGGTCGCGGTCGCTGACGCCGGCGTGCTCGTACCGGAAGACGTGGCCGACGGCGTCGACACGGTCGGCCAGGCATACGACGCCATCTCGGCTGTGCGTCCTGCGGGGACCGAGGCGCCGCAGACGAGCGCCACGGCGTTGGAGACGCGGCGGCTCCGCCTGCGCCCGGTCGTGCTCGACGACCACCCGTTCCTGTACGAGCTGGCGACGTCGCCCCACATCGGGTGGCGACTGAAGTCGCGTGGTCTTCCGCTGAGCTACGACGAGTTCGTCGCGCAGCTGCATCGCGACGTGCTGGCTCAGATGATGGTCGACGACGTTCGCAGCGCCCAGCGGGTCGGGATCGTGCAGGCCGTCGCCGGAAACCTCATCGACGGCCACGCACGCGTCACGGCGACGGCGCGTCCCGAGCGCATCGGCTCGGGGTGGGCGCTGGAAGGGCTGGGGTTGTTCGTGAGCTACCTGTTCGCGACCTTCCCCTTGCGGAAGCTGTACGCCGAGGTGCCTTCGTTCGCCTGGCCGACCGTCGTGTCCGGCGAGGGCAGCGCGTTCTCGGTCGAAGGGGTCTTGAAGGGCCACCGCTACGCCAACGGCCAGTGGTGGGACGTCTCCGTCGTGGCGATCGACCGCGACGGTTGGGCGGCGTGGGGGGAGCCACGGGTGCAGTCGCTGCGCTCGCCGGCCACACCGCAGAACTCGAGGGAGGGGCTCGCATGAGCATGGTCCACGATCACCATCACGACGTCGACGCGGAGCGGGTGCTCGCAAAGGGCGCGCAGGCGGGCGAGTCGGCGGGTCCGATGTCGTTGATGTCGCCCGCCGGCATGCTCGGCATGCAGAGCGCGGCCGGCAACTCCGGCGTGCTGTCGGCGCTGGGGCGGCCGTCCGCGCCGTCGAAGGGACAGGTACCGGTGCAGCGGTTCCTGGGCGGCCTGCTCGGCGGCCTCGGCGGTGCAGGCGGCATGGCGCAGCAGGCGATGCAGAACCCGATGGGCATGGCGCAGGGGCTCGGCCAGCAGGGGATCGGCATGGGCATGGGCGCCCTCGGCGGCCTCGGTCAGCAGGCGGTCGGGATGCTTCCGCCCGGGATGCAGGGCATGGCCGGCGGCCTCCTCGGGCAGGGCATGGGCATGCTCGGCGGCCTGGCGAACCAGGGCCTCGGCATGGGCATGGGCGCCATGGGCGGGCTCATGGGCCAGATGCCGGGCGGCAGCCCGATGGGGATGCTCGGCGGGCTGATGGGCGGAGGCGGACCGGGCGGGATGCTCGGCGGCCTCGGCGGCATGCTCGGCGGCCTGTTCGGCTGATCCGACCGGCGCCGCCCCGCACGATCTGGAGGAAGTTCTCCGGACATGTTCCGGAGAATTTCCTCCGAGTCGGCGTTGGAAGCACACCAGGGCTCAGCTGAGGCCGAGCTCCTTCAGCACCTCGGCGTAGCGCTCCTCGGCTCGACGCGCGGCGGCGACGTCACCGGCCAGCTCGTTCGCCTTGATGAGCGTGCGCCACAACCCGTCGCGGTACGGGTCGATGCGCAACCCCGTGGAGCACGCCTCGACCGCGGAGGCCAGATCGCCGGCCTCGAGCGCGAGGTCCGCCGCGGCAAGCGCGGCATCGGCTGCGTCGAGGCGGCATCGCTCCCGTTCGTCGGCCACCCACTCCGCTGCTCCCTCGTCGGACAGCAGGTCGCCTCGATACAGCGAGACCGCGGTCGCGAAGGCGTCTCGTGCCGCGGCCACGTCACCGGCTGCTCGGGCACTGCGACCCGCGGCGCACGCGGCGCGGAACCCGAGCAGGTCGCACTCGTCGGGCGACGACACCGCGAGGCGGTACATGTCGCCGTCGCGCACGACGAGGGTCGCCTCCCCTCTCGCGACGCCGGGCTCGACGAGCTGGCGCAACGACGAGATGGCGACCTGGAGGTTGCGAAGCCCGGTGCGGAGATCGCCCTCGTCCGGCCAGAGAGACTCGATCACGCGCTCGCGGTGCACACCCTGGCCGGCGTGGAGCGCGAGGAAGCGGACGAGCGAGCGCACCCGTGGCTTGATGGCGCCGAGGTCGACCGGTGCGCCGTCGACGCTGAGCTCGAAGATGCCGAAGCAGCGCAGGGCGAGCCGGCCCTCGGTGGGCTTCGTCGCGGTCGTCGCCGTCGTCGCGCCGATGATCGGCAGCGCGTCGACACCGACGGCACGAACGGCCTGCTGCGCTTCTCGCTGGGTGACGGAGCCGGGAGATGCAACCGCGAGCGCGGAGGTCGCCCACGCGGTGAGCACGGGTGCATCGAGCGCGCGGAAGCCGTCGCTCGCGTCGGCCAGCGCCGCAGCGGCGTCGAGCTCACCGGATCGACGGCGGATCTCGCCGATGCCGGCGAGCAGCTGGACGATCGCTGCACCCCACGGGTCGCTCTTCGGAAGGCCGCCCGCACCCACGTCGCTCGGTCGCTCACCGTCGAGCAGAGCGACGGCGCGCGCCACAGCGGCGAGCCACGGGAGCCCCGCTTCCTCGGCCTGCTCGCAGCAACGATCGAGCTCGGCGACGACCGACTGCCCGCCGAACGCGCGGGCGGCCGCAGCGCCGATGGCTGCGGCGGTGGCCACGACGGCGGAAGCGGCCGGATCGATCGACGCGGCGTCGAGGTGCCGTTCGGCATCGTCGAGCGAGCCCGCGAGCAGCTGCGCCATGCCGGCGACGAGCCTCCCCTCCGCGCCGGGGAACGAGCGAGTCGCGTGATCGGCCACCGCCTTCGGTGCGCGCGCCGTGGCGAGGCGAAGCGCCGCGAGCCAGTCGGCAGGCACGAGCGGCGCCGCGCCGAGCCACGTGGAGATCGCCTGGCGCTCGCGGCGGCAGATGTCGACGGGCGATGCAGCCCCGGACGCAGCCTCGGCCCTCCGATAGGCATCGATCGCCTCGTCGGCCCTTCCCTGCGACGTGAGCCGGCGGGCGGTGCCGAGCAGGAGCCACGGATCGTGATCGACGAGCGCGTTCGGCAACGCGTCGAGCCAGTCGCCCGGCCGATCGACGAGCTCCTCCGGACGGCCTCCGAGGAGACGGGTGAGCGCATCCCATGCCTCGGCGCGGCCGTACGCACGGAGCGCCTCGGCGTGGAAGCCATGACGTTCGAGCAGCGCCCCCGCCTCCGCGAACCGCTCGCGAGCCGCGGACTCCCCCACCTGTTCGACGAGCACGCCTTCGAGATGCGAGCGGAGGACCTCGTGGTAGCGATAGGAGCCCTCGTCGTCGAGCGCCGCGGTGAAGATCTGGCGCTGCTCGAGCTCGGCGAGCACGGCGCCGCTGCTCGTCCCGCCGGTGAGCTCGTCGCACAGCGCGGCGGTGAGCCGCCCGAGCACGCACGTGCGCACGAGGAAGTCGCGCACGTGCACCGGCAGCTCGTCGAGCACGTTGCGGGCGAGGTACTCGCGCAGCAGGCGTGAACGAACGCCGAGCTGGGCCAGCATGCGGCGGCGTTCCGCCGGTGGCTTCCCGCGCGTGGCGAGGTGGAAGAGCTGCAGCCCTGCCGCCCACCCGCCGGTGCGACGGGCAAGTTCGGCCAGCTCGTCCGGCGGCATCGGCGAGCCGTAGAAGTCGCGGAAGAGGTGCTCGACCTCCCAGGCGCGGAACCGGAGGTCTTCCTGGCCGATCTCGAGCAGGTCGCCGGAGATGAGCATGCGGGTCAGGTTGAAGCCGGGTAGGCGGCGGGTCGCCGCGAGCACGACGATGCCTGCCGGCAGCAGGGTGACGAGACGCTCGAGCGCGGCCTCCGCCTCCGTCCCCCACAACGCGTGGAGGTCGTCGATGGCGATCAGCGCACGCTGGCCGTTCCACCCGTCGAGCGCTTCGGCGACGTCGTCGATCGAGTCCCAGCCTCCGACGACGCCCTCGAGCACCGGCACCAACGCCCGCTCGAGGTGAGCCACTGCCGCGGTCTCGGTCGCGTCGGATGCCTCCGCTCGCCACCAGCCCACCGGCACACCGCTCGCTACGGCGAACTGCGCGAGGAGCGTCGTCTTGCCCGAACCAGCAGGGGCGACCACGAGGCCGAGGCGGTGGTCCCAGAGGCCGGCCAGTCGATGATCGATCCGCTCGCGCGCGACGCCGGTGATGCGGGGGATGCGCGTCTTCGCCCCAACCACCTGCCCGCCCGACATGTGCTGTTCTTGCTCCTCCGCCCAGGACCCCTACCTGCCCGAAAGGGTAAACCCTCGTGCCCGGCCGTGTCTCCGGTCAGCTCGATCGCCGCCTGAGGATTCGCTGAAGGCGGATCCGGTTGTACCGCGGGGCGGCGATGCAGGGCCCGTTCGCCACCGCGCCGTACAGGAGCATCACGATCCCGATCGGCCACGGGTTCCAGAGGAAGAACAGCGGCGCGCCGGAGAGGCAGAGCCAGTGACCGAGCTCGGCCCGTCTCGTCTCGCGTACGTACGTGCGGAGGTAGTCGTCGTTCGTCGATCGGAGCGTCTTCTTGTTGAAGCCTCCGGAGAACAGGTCGCCGGCTTCGGGCAGCCATCGCTTCCACCGCTTGATCCGGAGCCAGCGCACGTAGAACCGGCCGTCGCGCTCGAACCTGCGCGTGCGATGGATCCACCAGTCGCGTTCGAGGCGCGCCGCGGGTATGCGGTGGACGAGATAGCCGGTGCCGGCGTGCAGGATCGCCCACACCACGATGTCGAGGACGACCGTGAGCGGTCGCGAGACGACGTAGCCCACGTCAGCGCGTCGGCACCGAACGACCGCGCCACTCGACCGGACGGCGCAGGACGGTCTTGAGCGCCGACGCAGCGAAGAGGACGAGGAAGAACGCGAGCGGGATCGGATAGAAGAACGCGGTCACAAGGCCGAAGCCGCCGATCCTCCGGAAGAACCACCACAACTGGGCGACGAACATCAGCGAGAGCCACGTCGCCGTGAAGGGCGCCTGGATCGCGCCGCTCATCCACGCCACCACGACGAGGAGGACGAGCGGGTGAGTCGAACCTGCGCCTGCGGCGATGTTCTTCGTCCAGCCACGCCACAGCGAACGGAGGCCGTCTCCATACATCCGGTACCGGACGACGCCCTTCCCTCCGTAGAGGGTCACGGCAGGAGCGCGCTGCGCGAGCGCGACGTCCTCGATCACGCGATCGCGCACCGACTCGTGACCGCCGATGGCGTCGTAGGTGCGCCTGTCGATCGCGATGCACGGCCCGAACGCGCCGCGAGGGCGGAGACGCCGGCCGAGCACGGTGAACGCGCCGACGCCCATGACACCGAGGAGGTTCGGGAACGCCGACAGCATCTCGTGGAGACGGTGCACCTCGTGCCACGGCTGCACCGAGACGAGCCCGCCGTCGTCGCGCTGCGCGTCGACGATGCGGGCGAGCCCTGCACGTTCGACGACGACGTCCGCGTCGAGGAACACGAGGACATCACGCGTGGCGGCGCCTGCCCCCGTGTGGCACGCCCACGGCTTGCCGAGCCATCCGCGCGGAGGGTCGGCGGCGCGGACGACACGGGCGCCGCACATCTCGGCCACGTGCGCGGTCGCGTCGCTCGACGAGTCGTCGACGACGATCACCTCGGCGGCCTGCGGCACGACAGTCGGCAGGAGCAGAGCGAGGTTGCGGGCCTCGTTCCGCGCGGGGATCACAACCGTCGCGTCGACGACCACGGCACCATCGGATCGCACGCCGGTCGGGCGCGGCATGCGCCAGAGAACGAGGAACCCCAGCGCCCAACGCGCCAGCTCGAACGCCATGCGGGCGGCGCTCACCGCGGCGCCACCGCAGCCACCGCCGTCACCCGACGGTGGTGACGCCGGCGTCTTCGATCATGGCGCCCAGACGCATCAGGTGCTCCGCTCTCCCGCGTACTTGACCGACCGGTCAAGTAGTCTCCCCGCCGTGGGGGACGTCCGCAAGCACACGAAGCAGGAGCAGCTGCCGGCCGACACCGATGTGGTCGAGGTCGCACCGAACGTCCTGCGGATGCAGCTGCCGATCTCGATGCCCGGGCTCGGTCACGTGAACATGTACGCGCTGGTCGACGATCGCGGCATCGCCATCGTCGATCCGGGCCTCCCCGGTCCGGCCTCGTGGAAGGCGATCACCGACCGGCTACGAAGCGCCGACCTGGCGGTGCGCGACGTGCACTCCGTGATCATCACCCACTCGCACCCCGACCACTTCGGTGGCGTGAGCCGGCTGGTGGAGGAGGCGGGCGGGGCCGACGTCATCACGCACTCGGCGTTCCGGAGTTGGTGGACGCCGCACTCCCACGGCGACGCGGCGGAGGAGGCCGAGATCCACGACGTCCATCCGGACGACCTTCCTGCGCCCCGTGAGCAGAGCGCGACGCCTTGGGGTGGCGGGACGACACCGTGGGGCACGAAGAGCAACTTCAAGCCGCCGCTGAAGCGCCGGCTCCAGTACCGCCTCATGGGCAGCACCCTCGCCCGCCGCGGCATGCAGCGATTCGGCCCGCCAGCGCCGACGACGCGCTTGAAGCACGGCGACGTCATCAAGCTCGCCGGCCGAGAGTGGTTCGCCGTGCACACTCCGGGCCACACCCTCGACCACCTCTGCCTCCACGATCCGGAAGCTGGCGTCGTGCTGTCGGGTGACCACGTGCTGCCGACGATCACGCCTCACATCTCGGGCATGAACTCTGGGCGCGACCCGCTCGGGTTGTTCTTCGAGTCTCTCGATCGTGTGGCCGCGCTGGAGGGCGTCGAACAGGTGCTCCCCGCGCACGGTCACCCGTTCCGCGACCTCGCCGACCGCGTCGAGTCGATCAAGGAACATCACCTCGAGCGCCTGCAGACGCTGGCGAAGGCGTCGAAGGAGATCGGCGGCCCGGCCACCGTCGAGGAGCTGTCGCACCACCTCTTCCGCAAGGAGCGTTGGGGGTCGATGGCCGAGAGCGAGACCTTCGCCCACCTCGAGCACCTCCGCCTCGCCGGGGCGGCCGAGCGCCACGAGCGCGACGGCGTGCTCTTCTACGAGATCGAGCTGGCCGGTTAGGGCCTCGGCCCGAGCCGAGCCATGCCCGTCGCCACCGCCGAACCTTCGACCACGTTGCTCCTCGCGGCGACGCTGCCGTCGCTCCGCACGACCACCACTCGGTAGCGCGGCGTCGTTCCCACCTTCGGGGTGTCGGCGTGCGACGTCATGTCGCGGTTCTCGATCCGGAGGAGCATGAGCGTCCGGCCGCTCGTGTCCGGGTGGTCGGGCTCGTCGGGAGCGTTGGCGCGCAGCACGAGGTACGCGGCGAAGTCGTCGCCCTGATATCGAGACCACGACAGGAACATCCGGGCCGGCGTCCCCGACCCTTCGAGGGTGAGGGAGCTGGGAGGTGCGCTCGAGGTGTCGCTCGGGCGTTGAGCGGCAACGCCGGCCGGCGCACTCGCATCGCCCGGCTGGGGGACGACAGCAGTCGGCGCTGCAGGGCTCGTGATGACCGCCGTCGATCGGTCTCCCCCGGAAGGGACGACGCCCCGGCCCGGGCGTGCGCTGTCGGTCGCGCCGTCGGAGCCGCCATCCGCCGGAGGAGGACCGTCGAGGTCGGCGGTGCTGATGGTCGTCGACGGATTGTGCGACGACGCCGCGGTGCGAATCGCGTCGATGTCGCGCTCGATCTTCGACGGCCAGACGATCGACGCAGCCACCACCAGGACGATCGCGGTGATCGACAGGACGAGCGGCGCACGCTCGAGCACCGCACGACGCGGCGCGTGGGCGGGTGCGAGCTCGATCTCGGGCACGACGTCGCCCGACCCGGCCGCTCCGATGAGCCCGGCCAGACGCTCTTCGAGCGACGACACGAACGCCGCCCTCGGCTCCGGCGGCACCGACGACGCGATCGCGTCGAGGTCGCGCCGCACCTCACCCATACCGACCCGCGTCACGACGCCACCTTCGCCTCGACCTCGACGGCCTCCCGCAGCGCGCGCAGGGCCCGGTGGAGCACGACGGCGAGCGTGGGCTTCGAGCATCCGAGGGCGCGAGCCGCGTCGGCCGGCGACATCCCGGCGAGGTACCGGAGGCTGATGACCTCCTGGTAGCGGGGCGGCAGCGTGCTGAGTGCCTGCCGCAGCTGCACCATCCGCTGCTCCTGCTCGTCGAGGTCGAGCAACGCCGCGAGATCGGGGTCCTCCCGGAGATCTTCGGCCAGCTCGCGGAGCACTCGCTTCATCCGCTCGCTCTCGATGCGAACCCTCCTGCGATGGTGGGACACCAACTCATTCGCCGCGATCCGGAAGAGCCACGGCTCGAACCCGCCGCCCTTCCACGAGAACGTCGGGAGCGCACGCCACGCGCGTTCGAAGACGGTCGCGGTGACCTCCTCCGCCTCCTCGTAGGAGCCGGTGCGGCGGTAGGCGAACGCGTGGATGCGCGACACGTACGCGCGGTACAGCAGCGTGAACGCCTGCGGGTCGTTCCGCGCCTGCGCCACGAGCAGCCGCTCGTCGAGCACGGCGCGCAGATCGTCCGACCCCACGGGGAACGATTCGCCGCCGACCCGGCAGGTACCTGCCGACACCACAGCGTGGCGACATGCCGCGGGGCGGTCCCGGCCTAGCGTGCGTCCATGAGGTACAGGACGCTCGGCGCCACCGGCATCAAGGTCAGCCCGCTCTGTCTCGGAGCGATGATGTTCGGAGGCTGGGGAAACCCCGACCACGACGACTCGATCAAGATCATCCACCGCGCCCTCGGGGCGGGCATCAACTTCATCGACACCGCGGACGTGTACTCGGCGGGCGAGTCGGAGGAGATCGTCGGCAAGGCACTCAAGGGCCGGCGCGACGAGGTCGTCCTCGCGACGAAGTTCCACGGGCAGATGGGCGAGGACCCGAACGCCCGGGGGAACTCACGTCGTTGGATCGTCCGCGAGGTGGAGAACAGCCTCCGCCGGCTCGACACCGACTACATCGACCTCTACCAGGTCCACCGTCCCGACCCCGCGACCGACATCGAGCAGACCCTCAGCGCGCTGTCGGACCTGATCCACCAAGGGAAGGTGCGGGCGATCGGTTCGTCGACGTTCCCGCCATCGCTCATCGTCGAGGCGCAGTGGGTCGCGGAGAAGCGGGGGTTCGAGCGCTTCCTCTGCGAGCAGCCGCCGTACTCGATCTTCGTCCGCGGCATCGAGGCCGAGGTGCTGCCCACCTGCGAGAAGTACGGGATGGGCGTGATCCCGTGGAGCCCGCTGGCGGGCGGTTGGCTCTCGGGCAAGTACCGCAAGGGCATGGAGCAGCCGACCACCGGGCGCGCCGCGCGCACCCCCGGCCGGTTCGACCTGTCGCTTCCCGGCAACCAGCGGAAGCTCGACGTCGTCGAGGAGCTCGAGAAGCTGGCCGCCGATGCCGGCACGACGCTGATCCACCTCGCGCTCGCCTTCGTGATCAACCACCCGGCGGTGACCTCCGCGATCATCGGTCCGCGCACGATGGATCAGCTCGAGGGACAGCTCGGCGCAACCGGCGTTCGTCTGAGCGACGACGTGCTCGACCGGATCGACGAGATCGTGCCGCCGGGCACGAACCTCAACGCGGCCGACACGGGTTGGGTGCCGCCTGCGATCGCGTCGCCGTGGCGCCGTCGCCGGCCGAACCACGGGTAAGGAGCGGTCATGCCCCTCGAAGCCGACATCGCCGCCATGGCGAAGGACAAGAACTTCGCCGCCATGACCGTCCTGCTGTCCGACGGAACACCGATGACCCACGTCATGTGGGTGCACGCCGACGACGAGCACCTGCTCATCAACACCGAGGTCGACCGGGCCAAGTTCAAGGCGCTCCAGCGCGACCCGCGGGTGACGGTCACCGTCATCGACCGCAACAACCCGTACCACTACGCCGAGGTCCGCGGACGAGTCGCCGACTCCGTCACCGGGCCCGAGGCCCGAGCCGACATCGACATGCTCAGCCAGAAGTACAACGGCAACGACTACCCCGAGAGCGCGATCGGCACGGAGCGGGTGATCGTCAAGATCGCTCCCGACCGCCAGCGCATCTTCGGGGCCTAGCGGCCGGCCGCGGATCGGTTGTCGCCGGCAGCCGGCATCGACGTCGGCGGCGACCGACTCCACGTCGTCGTCGTCGACGACGAGGCCCGGGTCGTGCACGCGGTCGTCGCCCGCCCGGACGACACCGCGTCGGTGGTCGACCTCCTCCTCGGCGCGGATGCGCAACGCGTCGCCATCGACTCGCCGGACGCGCCATCGACGCTGCCCCACGCCGGAGACGTCGACCTGTCGCCGAAGTTCCGGCAGGCACGATGCGGCGAGATCGCGCTCGGGCGCCAGCAGCGCCTCTGGGTCTCGTGGGTCACCCCGAACGAGGGTCCGTTCCCACGTTGGATGGAGGCCGGCTTCGCGATGTTCGAAGCCGTACGCGATGCGGGCATCGACGCGATCGAGGTCTATCCGCATGCGGTGTACCGGGTCCTCGCCGGCGCACGACTGCCGAGCAAGCTCGGCGCGGCAGGGATCGCGGCGCGTGCGCAGGTGCTGCGCGCCGCGGGGATCGACGGCGGGCCGCACCTCGAGATGTGGTCGCACGACGGGCTCGACGCGGCCGCAGCCGCCTACGTCGCCGCTGACCTCGACGCGGTCGCAGTGACGTGCGGCCACGACGGGTCGGCCATCTGGATCCCCGGGCGCTCCGTGGCGTGCGGCCTCGACGGTACGGTCGCGCCGTGATCCCAGAGCGCCTCGTCGACGCCGCGGCACGGTGGTGCGAGAAGCGCGGTCTTCCCGGCGCGCAAGTCGCCGTGGCGCGCGACGGTGAGGTCGAGCTGTTCGAGGCCGTCGGCGACGCGACGGCTGCGTCGCGGTTCCTCATCTGGTCGTGCACCAAGGCGATCGTTGCGTCGGTGATCTGGCAGCTCGTCGGCGAAGGCCGCGTCGCGTACGACGAGAAGGTCGCGACCTACCTGCCCGAGTTCGCCACCAACGGCAAGGACGTCGTCACGCTCGACCAGGTGCTCCTGCACACCGCCGGCTTCCCGTCGGCACCGCTCGGCCCGGCGCGCTGGGCCACGAGCGCGTCGCGGCGCGAAGCCTTCGCGAGGTGGCGCCTCAACTGGGAGCCCGGCACGCAGTACGAGTACCACCAGCTCGCGGGCGCTTGGGTACTCGCCGAGGTCATCGAAGCGGTCGAGGGCCGCGACTACCGCGCGGTGATCCACGAGCGGGTCACCGTGCCGCTCGGGCTCACGTCGTTCCGGCTCGGTGTCGACGAAGCAGACCAGGGCGACGTGGAGAAGGTCGTCGTCGTCGGTGATGCCGCCACCGATGACGAGTACATCGCAGCTGGTTGGGACCCGCTGCCTCCACCGACGGTCTCGCCCCACGGCGCGCTGCTGATGAACACGCCGGCCGCGCTCGCCCTCGGCATCCCGGGCGGAGGAGGCGTCGCCAACGCAGCCGACGTGGCCCGCTTCTACCAAGGCGTGCTGCGCCACGACCCGAAGCTGTGGGACGCCGCGGTGCTCGCCGACGCGACGTCCGTCGTTCGGAACACCTTCCCGGACACCGGACGCTGGGGCGAGTCGGCCTCTCGGGGGCGCGGCGTCGTGATCCGCGGCGACGACGAGCCGTACGCGTCGCTTCGGCACCACTTCGGGCCCGCCACCTCGCCACGCACCTTCGGCCACGACGGCGCCGGAGGGCAGATCGCGTGGGCCGATCCCGACACCGGGACGTCGTTCTGCTTCCTCACCAACGGTTACGACGCCAACCGCGTCGAGGAACTGCTCCGCAACCAGGAGCTGTCGCGCCTGGCTGCGGAGACAGCGCGTGGCGGCTGACCTTCGCGAGCTGCGTGCTGACGACCTGCCGTTCCTCGAGGAGGTCGTCCTGCTCGCGGTGAACTGGGATCGGAGCCGTCCACCGATGACCCTCGACGAGGTACGCATCCGGCCCGACCTCGCGCACTACCTGGTCTCCTCGATCGGCGAACGTGACGGCGGCGTGGTGGCCGTCGTCGACGGTCGTCGCGTCGGAGCGGCGTGGTGGACGTGGTTCTCGGCCGACGATCCCGGCTACGGCTTCGTCGCCGACGACGTCCCGGAGATCACGATCGGGGTGATCGCGGAGATGCGCGGCAAGGGACTGGGGCGACGGCTGCTCACTTCGATGCACCAGGAGGCTCGTGCTCGCGGGATCGCCCGGCTGTCGCTCAGCGTCGAGAAGCAGAACCCGGCGGTCGAGCTGTACCGGCGCGCCGGGTACGAGATCGCGCGCGACGACGAGACGGCGTGGACAATGGTCGTGACGCTACGGTCCGCTCCCGATGACGAACCTGGTTGAGGACAAGGTCGAGCAGCTCCGCAAGCGCGCCCAGCGCGAGATCGACGAGGGCCTGCTCCCGTCGTGTCAGTTCGCGCTCGCCGTCGACGGCGAGGTCGTGGTGCAGGAGACCTACGGCGACGCACCCGACGACGCCCGCTACGTGATCTTCTCGGCGACGAAGCCCGTCGTCGCCAGCACCGCTTGGGTGCTCATCCAGCAGGGCGGGCTCGACGTCAGCCGCCGCGTCGTCGACTACGTCCCCGAGTTCGGCGGGAACGGCAAGGATCAGGTGACGGTCGAGCAGGTCATGCTCCACACCTCGGGCTTCCCCCGTGCGCCGCTCGGCGCGCCGAGATGGTTCACCCGCGAAGACCGGCTGCAGCGGTTCGCCGAGTGGAAGCTCAACTGGGAGCCCGGCACCCGATACGAGTACCACCCGACCTCCGCCCACTGGGTGCTGGCCGAGATCATCGAGCGCATCGCCGGCCGTGACTACCGCGAGGTGATCCGCGACCTCGTGCTCGACCAGCTCGGGCTCGACCGTCTGCAGGTCGGGGTACCTGAGTCGCAGCAGGGCGACGTGCAGGCTCTCGAGGAGCGAGGCGAGGTCGCGACGCCCGAGGAGATCAAGGCCGTCTTCGGCATCGAGGTGCTGCCGGCCACCGAGGTCACCGACGAGGCGCTGATGGGCTTCAACGACCCTCGTGTGCGTGCGCTCGGCGTGCCGGGAGGCGGCGGCATCTCCGACGCCGGCAGCCTCGCGCTCTTCTACCAAGAGCTCCTCCACAACACGAAGGGCGTGTGGTCGGAGAAGCTGCTCCACGATGTGAAGACGAACGTGCGCAACAACATGCCCGACGCGCTGCTGGGAACGCCGGCGATGCGCACGCTCGGGCTGTGCACGGCAGGCGACGACGGGAGGTCGCACTTCCGAGGCTTCGGCTACACCGTGTCTGGCGGTGCGTTCGGCCACAACGGCGCGGCCGGCCAGATCGCGTGGGCCGATCCGGCGACCGGGCTCTCCTTCGTCTACCTCACGAACGGCATCGACAAGCACACGCTGCGCCAGGGCCGGCGGGGGGTGGCTCTCTCGAGCATCGCGGCGGAGTGCGCTCCCCGCCGCTGACCGCCGGCGCCGCCGGTGATCAGGGCGCGGTGAGCGAGGTGTGCGTCGACGCCGGCGTCACCATCCGGTTCGCGTCGTCCCATGCGATGGCGCACGACTCCGAGCAGAAGCAGAGGTCGTCGCGCGACGCGACGACTGCATCCTTCGGGATCACCAACCCACAGATCGGGTCCTTGACGCCGTCGATGCCCTCCTCGCACTCGAGCCGGCTGAGCCTGAGCACCGGAACGGGTTCGACGAAGCCGCGGATCACGAGCGGACCTGCGGGTTCGGCCTCCGCCCACTTCGGCACGAACGGCTCGAGCTCCACGGCGGCGAGGATCTCGTGGGGCGCGGCGCCGTCGCACAGGCGGGCGGCCAGGTTCACCGCGGAGCCGATGTAGTCGTCGCCTTCGAAGAGGATCACGTGGCCCCACGTGATCCCGGCGCGCAAGCGGAGGGGCGAGTTGTTGTCGTCGATGCGGCGCTCGATCTCGAGAACCGCCTCGGTGAGCGGCGCGGGCTCCACCGAAACGAACATCGCACCGTCACCCTGCCACTTCGCGACCCTTACACCTCGACGAGACGACACCTCGCGGATGACCCGGCGGAACTCCGTCAGGACGTTTCCGGCCTCGTCGTCCCCATGGTGCGCGGTGAAGCTGGTGAAGCCGGATAGGTCGACGAAGGCGAAGGCGCGTCCGACTCTCACACCGGAAGTATGGCCGCCCCCGCCTGCGGGTCAGGTGGTGGGGCCTTCGGAGCGCACCCGCTCGACCTCCTCCAGCGAGGCCCTGAGCCGCTCGATCCACTCGGCCTGGTTCGCGCCCACGAGCTTCACGCACCAAGCCAGCGCGTCGCTCCTGCTCCGCGCCACGCCTGCGTCGACGAGCGTGTCGAGCACGCGGCGCTCGGGCTGGCGGAGGCGCGTCATCACCGGGACGCTGACGTTGGTGAACACCTCGGTGCGATCGCCGGACTGAGCCCCCCACGAAACCTTCTTCGCGAAGCGGTGCTCGGCTTCGTCGGCGATCCGCATCCGCTGCCCCCGCGTCTCCTCCCGGAACCTCGCGATGCGAGCCGCCCGGGCCGCGGCGCCTGCCGCGTCGCCTCCGTCGACGGCGGGCTCGCCGACGTCGCCGACGATGACGATCTCCTCGCGGTCGACCTCCACCGACGGAGGGCCGCTGAACCACCCGTCCGGAAGGCGGCCGCTCACCCAGCCTGTGATCTCCGCTTGCATGAATTACATGATTACACCCTGGTTCTGCTGGAGGCAAGGGGTATGGCCGCGGGCATGTCGGATTCCTTCGAGGCCTCCCCCGCACCCGAGCACCACGACCACGAGGCGCTGCTCCATTCCCACCGTCACTTCCACGTGACCCACAACTACAACCGCCTGACGGGCGGCTTCGACCACCTGTACTCCGAGCACGAGCACGAGCACGACCACGCCGCGCTGTCGCACTCGCACCTCCCCCACCAGGACTTCGAGTCGGAACATCAGGGCGAGGCGCACGTCCACGACCACCTGGATCCCACCCACGACCAGGGCGAGGCCGTGCCCGACGCGACCCCGGAATCGTCGTCCGGTGGCGCTCCCGGCAGTGAGGGCGAGACCACACCGGCAAAGGTCGCAGGGGCGAAGAAGGCGGCGAAGAAGGCCGCTGCAGCGAAGAAGACGACGAAGAAGTCGGCTTCCTGATCTGACTGCGAGGCTCCGTCAGAACAGCGGCGACGAGCCGCCGTCGTAGATCGGGCGGCCGTCGCCGCGGGCCCGCACCCCCTCGGTGAGCCGGTGCGGGTCGGCACGGCCGACGTCGAGCAGGTGGACGACCGTCACCCCGGCCAGCACGGCAGCGTCAGCGATCAGCCGGCGGTGGCAGCGCCACCACAGCGTCTCCGCGCACATCACCGCGCACCGCCGCTCGTCGGCGAGAAGACGTTCGAGCGCGACGCGGAACGGGTCCGTGTCCATGTGGTCGGCGTAGCCCCGGAAGGCGTCGTTCCGGAGCGCCACGTGAGGCGAGTCGGCCCTTACCGATCGCCGGCCGCCGAGAGCCTCGCCGGCCCACTCGTAGCCGACACCGCCAGCTGGAAGGGCCTCGCTCAGCGCCTCGCGGGCCAGGTGGGGATGGCGCCGCGAGCCCGGGAACCGGCGAACGTCGACGACCACCTCGATCCCGGCGTCGAGCAGGGTGGCCAGCAGGTTCTCGGTCGTGCGCGCCCCGTGCCCGATCGTCCACAAGTTTCCCCTGGTAATCACACCAGCCACAGTGGCAACATCTTTCCCTCATGGCGGCCCGCTCGTCCGCCGATGGTCCTTGGATGGCCAGACGCCGGCTCCTGTCCGCGGCGCTCGCTGCGACCCTGGTCGCGGTCGGCATCGTCGCGCCTCGAGCCGTCGCCGAGGAGCCCCTGCCGCCGGCCACACCGGGCCCCCCGCCCGAGGCCGACGAGCCGCTCGCACCCCCCGGCGTGGTGCTCGCGCCGCCAGGCGCCGACGAGGCGGGCCGCCAGCAGGCGCTCGCCGACGTGCGAGCGACCGAGGTCGCCCTGAAGAAGGCCGTCGCCGGCGAGCGCACGGCGAGGAAGCGACTTCCCGCCCTCCAACGCCGCCAGGGGGAGCTCTTCGTGAAGCTCGTCCACCTCGAGGAGCTCGACCGGGAGGCCACCGCGAACCTCCTCGCGGCGCGGGAGCGGGTCCGCCAGATGGCCATCGCGGGCTACGTGATCGGCGGCGACGTGCCACCGGTCGACTACCTCCTCCGGTCGAAGAACCCGACGGAGTTCGTCCGCCGTCAGTCGCTCGTGCAGACGGCGACCGAGGCGAAGGCCGACGCGGTCGACGACTACGAGTCCGCGAAGAAGGCCGCGAGCGAGCAACTGCTCGCCACGGTGCGGGAGGCCGACCGCGTCAACGCCGAAGCTCGCCAGGTCGAGGCGGAGGTCGCCGTGGCTCGCGAGCGCGTCGAGTCGCTGTTCGCCGAGCTCGTCCACCGCAAGCAGCTGCTCGACGTCATCTCGGCTGCCGCGCCCGTCGGCGCGAGCGACATCCCCCGCCTGTTCCTCGACGCGTACCGCAAGGCCGCCTCGGCGCTGGAGCGGAAGGTCCCCCACTGCCGGGTTTCGTGGACAGCGCTCGCGGCGATCGGCAAGGTCGAGTCGAACCACGGCCGCTACCGCGGCGCGCGCCTCGCGTTGAACGGCGACGTCTACCCACGGATCCTCGGGATCCCTCTCGACGGCACCCGCGGCACGCGGGTCATCAAGGACACCGACGCCGGCCGGCTCGACAACGACACCGTGTACGACCGAGCGGTCGGGCCGATGCAGTTCATCCCTTCGACATGGGTGCGCATCGCGCAGGATGGCAACGGCGACGGCGTGAAGGATCCGAACAACGCCTATGACGCCGCGTTGGCAGCGGCGGCGTACCTGTGCCGCGCGGTTCCGTCAGGCGGACTCGACGCCGAGGAGCCGGTGCGGCGAGCGTTCTTCTCCTACAACCGCTCCAACGCCTACGTCGACCACGTGCACAGCTGGATGCGCTCCTTCGACGAGCTGGCCCCGTCGCTCTAGTCGGCCCGCCGGCGGACGACGTTCCGCAGCTCGCCGATCGCGTCGATCCCGGAGACCACCACGTCGCCCTCCGCGAGGAACCGCGGAGGCGTGCGGGCGACGCCGACCCCGCTCGGTGTGCCGGTGAAGATCAGGTCGCCCGGCTCGAGCGTGCAGATGTCCGACAGGTAGCTCACCAGCACGGGCACCGAGAAGATGAGGTCGGCGGTGGAGCTGTCCTGCACCCGCTCGCCGTTGACCTCGCACCACAGCGGGACGTCATCGGGATCACCGAAGCCGTCGAGGGTGACGAGCGCCGGGCCGATGGGCCCGAACGTGTCGTACGACTTCGCCAGCGAGAACTGCGGACGGGTGCCCGCCATCTGGACCCGACGCTCGGAGTAGTCCTGCCCCACGCAGTAGCCCGCGACGTGCTCGAGCGCCTTCGACTCGGGGATCCTCGAACCGCCCTGCCCGATGACGGCGACGAGCTCGACCTCCCAGTCGACGAAGTCCGAGGGGATCACCACGTCGGCCGTCGGCCCCGTCAGACAGTTCGGGAACTTGGTGAACACCGACGGCTGGTCGGGCACCTGCGCGCCCGTCTCCTCCGCGTGCTTCCGATAGTTGAGGGCGACACCGAAGACCTTCGACGGCCGGGGAACGACGGGACCCAGCGACGCCGGATCGACCGCTGCGGAGCCGTCATCCGCCTCTGCTCGCGATGCCCACTCCACGAGCTCGTTCCAGCGACGCAGCGCGTCCATCGGGTCCGACGAGAACCGCCCGCCCGATGCACGTTCGACGTCGACCGCGAGTCCGTCGAGCTCGATCGCGGCTCGTCCGCCGACGTTCAGGAAACGAGTTGGCATCGGGCAGCCACGCTAGGCCGCGCTAGGCCGCACGGCGATCGACGTCGCTCTCGAGGCGGCGATAGGCCTCGCCGAACACCCGCGCCACCTCCCGATATCCGGCCGCGTTCGGGTGGAACCCGTCGCTCGACGTCACCGCCGGGATCCGTCCCGCCCGCTCGAGCTCCTCGCTCTCGCTGTGGAGGTCGACCACGACGGCGCCCGTCGCGGTGGCGGCGCCGTCGATCTCGCGGTTGTACGCCGCGACCCGATCCTCGATCAGGGCAGGCGGGATCGGCAACGACTGGAACACCGGCAGCTGGTCGAGCTCGGGCGTGTTCGCCACCAACACCGTCGTCGCACCGCCCCGCCTCAGCGCGGTCAGCACCTCGCGTAGCTGCGCCCCGTACGTCGCGGGATCGACGAGCGCGCGGAGGTCGTTCACGTTGAGCCACACCGTCACGAGATCGGGTTCGGCCGCAACGGCCTTGGGCACCTGCTCCTGGAGCGCCTGCGCGGCGGTCGAACCGGACACGGCGACGTTCGTGAAGGTGCTCCCCTTCGGCAACGACTCGCGGTGGAAGAGCACCGGCCACGCCTGGGTCGCCGCGTCGTCGGCGCCGACACCGACGGAGTCGCTGGCGCCGACGGCGACGTAGACGACCGGACGTCCGTCGCTGCCGCGGCTGTCGTCGCGATCGTCAGCGGTGAAGGCGACGCCGACGGCGACGAACAACGTGATCACGATCGCCACCACGGCGAGCGCTCCCGCGCGGCGGCTCACGAGACCTTCACGACGCCCTTCATCCCGGGATGCAACGTGCACCGGTACGCGAACGTGCCCGCCTCCTCGAAGCGGTGGGAGAACGTCCCGCTTCGCTTGATCGCGCTCTTGAAGTCGTCCGCGACGACGTTGTGGTTGAGACCGCCGCCGAAGCGCCAGGTGACCGTGTCGCCCACCTTCACCGAGATCGTCGACGGCTCGAACGTCGCCGGCTTCACCGCGACCGTGGCGCTCCCGCTCGCCCCCATCTCGCCGGCATCTGCTTCGGCACCGTCAGCGGACGCTCGACGCTCGTCCGCTCCCGCTGCCGCTGCCTGCGAGCCGTCACTGCCGTTCGACCCGCACGCGGCGGGCACCACCAGGGCGACGAGCGCGAGGAGCAGAAGGGCGAGACGGCGACGGGGGGACATGGAAGCTCCTTCGAGGCGACGCTGCTGGTGTGCGAGCGGCGCCCTCAAAGGTAGGAGACTGCAGCCATGATCGAGCGCGACCGAACCGCCGAGGTCACGGATCTGCTCCAGCACCTGATTCGAAACCGGTGTGTCAACGACGGCACACCGGCGTCGGGTCAGGAGATCCGCAACGCCGACCTCCTCCGTTCGTACCTCGAGGGTCCTGGTGTCGAGGTCGAGACCTACGAGCCCGTCCCCGGCCGCCGATCGCTGCTCGTGCGAATCGAAGGCTCCGATCCCGACGCGCCCGCCGTCTGCTTCTGCGGCCACACCGACGTCGTTCCCGTCTCTCCGGACGGGTGGTCGCGCGATCCTTTCGGCGGCGAGCTCGTCGACGGAGAGGTGTGGGGACGCGGCGCGCTCGACATGCTCAACATGACGGCTGCGATGGCGGTGGCCACGAAGGAACTGGCGGCGACCGGGTGGCGACCGCGCGGCACCTACCTGTTCCTCGCTGTCGCCGACGAGGAGGCGGGCGGGAAGCACGGCGCGCGCTGGCTCGTGGACAACGAGTGGGACGACGTCGGCGCCGACTACCTCATCACCGAGTCCGGCGGTCTGGTGCTCGAGAGCGCCGCTGGCCGCCACGTGACGGTGACGGCGGGCGAGAAGGGCGTCGCCTGGCGGCGGCTGCGGGTGCGGGGCACGCCCGGACACGGCTCGATGCCGTTCGGCACCGACAACGCGCTGGTGAAGGCGGCCGAGGTGATCCGCCGCCTCGCGGCCTACAGGCCGAAGGCAGGCATCAGCGACCTGTGGCGGGCGTACGTGCAGGCGATGGACCTCGACGACGACGTCCGAGCCGGACTGGTCGACCCATCGCGGGCGTGGGACGCCGCCGCCTCGATCGGCGATCCGCGCGTCGCGAAGTTCGCGAACGCGTGCACCCACATGACGTTCTCGCCGAACGTCGTCTCTGGCGGCGTGAAGACGAACGTCATCCCCGACGTCGTCGACATCGACGTCGACATCCGGATCCTGCCCGGCGACACCGGCGACGACGTGGCCGCGAACCTCACCGAGGCGCTGGGCGATCTGGCGCCGGCAGTGGAGGTCGAGACCGTCGAACACGGCGCGGCTTCGTCGTCACCGGTCGAGACGCCGATGTGGGACGCCATCGGGCGGGCGGTGCGGAAGGTGTATCCCGAGGCGTCGCTGGTGCCGCGCCTCACCGCGGGAGGCACCGACGCCCGTTTCTACCGGGAGAAGGGCACGATCGCCTACGGCGCCGCGCTGTTCACCCGGTCGATGACCGTCGCCGATTTCACGACTCGCTTCCACGGACACGACGAGCGGGTCGACGTGGCGTCGCTCGGGCTGACGGCGAGCCTGTACCTCGACCTGGCACACGACGTCCTCGGAGGCTGAAGCCCTCGACGCGGCCGTCGGCGACGGGGACGCCCTCCGCTCGCAGCCAACGCGCCTGTTCGTCCTCCTTGCCAGGCGCCAGGCGCCCGCTGGCGTTGACCACCCTCCACCACGGAAGGTTCTCGCCGCGGCTTCCGGCCAAGATCGCGCCGACTCCACGCGCCGCGCCGGGGCGGCCGGCGAGGGCAGCCACCTCGCCGTAGGTCACCACGTCGCCGGGCCGGAGCGCGGCGATCGCGGCAACGACCCGAGCCCGGAACGGCTCGTTCGGTTCAGGCAGGAGGCAGCGGCGGGATGCCGGGCTCGGGCTGGACGCCGAGCGACGCGATGACGACCGAGAGCATCCGGTAGTGGCCGATCAGCATCGGCAGCTCGACCAGGCGCACCTCGTCGAGCTCCGTGCTGAGTCCGTTCCACGTCTCGTCGCTGATCAGGCCGCGCTCGTGGATGTCGTCGCACGCCTGCAGCACGAGCGCGTCGACGCCGTCCCACCCGGCGGACGGACCTTGCGCGACGCGGGCGATCTCGTCGTCGGTGAGGCCCGCGGCCCGGCCGATCTCCACGTGATGACCCCATTCGTAGGCGGCGCCGACGAGGTGAGCGGTGCGCAGGATCGCCAACTCGCGGAGACGGCCGCTGAGCTTGCCGCCCTGCAGGAGCTTGCCGCCGAAGGGCAGCCACCGCCTGAACAGGCCCGGGTGGCGAGCGAGCGTTCCGAACAGGTTGTTGGCGTCGACGCCGGTCGCGCGCAGGAGGTCGCGCTGGTCGTCGGTGACGTCGGCGTCGTCCGCGCGCAGCGGCGCGAGGCGAGGGGACGGGAGGAGCTGCGGCCGGTGCGCGCCACGCCCGCCGGCGGAGGTCGGAGCGCCGCCCGACGGGCGGCCGGCATCGGCACGGCCCGGCGTGGCCACCGCGGCGAGTGTCGTCGCGTACCGCTCCTCGCGCTGGCCGGGCTGGCGTTCGATGCGAACGACGAGCGGATCCTCTCGCGTCGACAGGCGGTCGAGATCGTGCTCGATCGCGTCGACGCCATCGAACGACGCGAGCCGCTCGGTGCGCGAACGCAGCTCGTTCAGCGTCTGTGGCCCGCGCAGCAACATCACGCAGAGCAGTGCGAGCTCGCGGTCGTCGAGGCCGAGCGCCTCGTCCAGCACCTGGCGGTACTTCGTCACCCGCGAGCCGCTGCCCGGGTGCACGACGCGTGCGAACCCCTTCTCCCGCAGCGACCCGAGCGCTGCCTCGACGATGCCCTCGTCGTAGGTCACGATCGGGTCGCGGTTGTTCGACTGGTTGCAGGCGTTGACCAGCGCGTTGAGGGTGAGCGGGTAGTACTGGGGCGTCGCCAGCTGCTTCTCCGCCAGCGCGCCGACGACCCTGGCCTCCTCGGCCGACAGGAGCGTCATCGGGTCTCCACCACGCGGAACACCTCGGCGAGGCGCCCGTCGGGAAGTCCGCCCGCCTTGGCCAGCGCCTCCCCCCAAGCCCGCATCCGCCCCTCGAGACCTTCGGGATCGGGGTGCTGGCTGACGTGGCAGAGCAGCGCATCGATCTTGCGGTCGAAGGCATCGGTGATGTCGACGTAGGTCGCCGCGTCCGGCCCGTGCATGATCCAGACCTCGGGAACGACGTGGCCCGGAAGCCCTTCGTCGATCAGCTCGGGGAACGCGAAGTCGTTGCGAGCGTCGGGATACACCGCGCACATGGCCGCCTCACCTGCTGCGAGGTGATCGGGGTGACTGGCGTACACGCGGTCGAGGTTCCGCAACGGCGACTGGATGATCACCCGGTCGGGGCGCGTGCGGCGGATCACCCTCGACAGGTCGCGACGCAGGTCGATCGACACCACCAGCCTCCCGTCGGGATAGCCGAGGAAGTGCACGGCCTCGACGCCGACCGCCTTCGCGGCCGCTTCCTGCTCGGCCCTGCGGATCGACGGGATGTCGGCGCGCGGCACGTCGGGATCGAATCCGCCGGCGTCGCCGTCGGTGATCACGCAGTACGACACGTCGATCCCTCGATCAGTCCACGTGCCGACGGTTCCGGCCGCTCCGAAGTCGACATCGTCGGGGTGGGCGGTGATCACGAGGACCCGCTCGACCTCTTCGTCACTCAGCACGTGTCGACACTACCGAGGCCATCTACCTTGAGCAGATGCCGACGGAAGCCGCCCCCTACGTGGCCATCAGTGAGATCTCGGTCGACCACGATGGTGCCCTCGCGCTCGAGACGGCGTTCGCTTCTCGGCTCGGAGCGGTCGACGCGTGGCCAGGCTTCCTCGGCCTTGAAGTGCTGCGGCACCGCCGGCGCCCTGGGAAGTACCTGATGATCAGCCGGTGGACGTCGAAGGACACGTTCCAGGCGTACATGCGCAGCGACGAGCACCGGACGTCGCACGACCGCATCCCAGGCGGCCCACACGCCCCACGACCTGCGGGTTTCGACGACTACGACGTCATCGCCACCTGATCGGCACCGTCTCGCATCACGCAAAAGGGACCATCGGCCCTGCGGGAACGCTCGCCGCATCAGGTAACGATGGGGTCGTGACCGACACCGTCACGCTCTTCCTCGCCCTGTTGGCCGTCGTGGCCCAGGCCACGGTCGCGCTCGCTGCGATCCTCGCGATCGCATCACGCTTCTCGCCTGCAGCCCGTCGGACGGGTCGCGCGCTGGGCGAGGCGATCGCTCCGTACGCGCTGTTCTTCGCCTTCTGCGTCGCCGCCATCGCCATGGCCGGGAGCCTGTACTTCTCCGAGGCCGCGCACTTCTTGCCGTGCAAGTTGTGCTGGTATCAGCGGATCGCGATGTACCCGCTCGTTCCCATCCTCGCCATCGCCGCGTGGCGGCGAGACCGCGACGTGAGCTGGTACGTCGTGCCGGTCGCGCTGCTCGGCGGGGCGATCTCGACGTACCACGTGCTGCTCGAGCGGTTCCCATCGCTCGAGACCGGCGCGTGCGACCCCAACAACCCGTGCTCGCTCATCTGGGTAGAGCGCTTCGGGTACCAGACCATCCCGGTGATGGCGCTGAGCGCCTTCGCCTTGATCGTCGTGCTGGTTCTCGCCGCTCGCGCGGACCACGACGAAGAGGAGATCGACTGATGTCGGCGACCCGCACCGCACCCCACAAGGGCAAGGGACGCAACAAGGCGTCGAACGCCCGCGATCGCAAGGCGGCCAAGCGCTCGCCGGTGCTGCCGATCGCGCTCGGCCTGTTCGTGCTGCTCGCGATCGTCGCTGTCGTGGTCAGCCGTGGCGGAGGCGACGACGGATCGACGGCGGGTGACGATGGCGCCTCTGCGATCGAGCAGACGCGGCCGGTGCAGGTCACGGGGACGTCGTTGGCGGACTTCGAGGCCGGCAACGACACCGCCGTCGGCACGACCGCGCCGGTGCTCCAAGGTCAGACCTTCGACGGCGCTTCGATCACCATCGGCAAGGCCGGTGATCCGCAGGTGGTCTTCTTCGTGGCGCACTGGTGCCCGCACTGCCAGAAGGAGGTGCCGGTGATCTCGGAGTGGATCGCCGACAAGGGCATCCCGCAGGGGGTGTCGCTCTACGGCGTCTCGACGGGGGTGAACAAGAGCGCGCCGAACTACCCGCCCTCGCGCTGGCTCGATCGGGAGGACTGGCCGGTGCGCACCCTCGCCGACGACGAACGCGGCACCGCGGCGAAGGCCTACGGCCTCACCGGCTACCCGTTCTTCGTCGCGATCGACGGCGACGGCGAGGTCGTCGCACGGGCGAGCGGCGAGCTCTCGGTCGAGCAGATCGAGGCGCTCGTCGACGCCGCGCGTCGCTAGCTCCAGTCGGCCGGCTGCGTCCAGCGGATCTCGATCGGCGCCGGCGCGAGCGCGGCGTCGGGCTCTGATTCGGCAGGGAGTATGTGAGTGTGCCGTTCGATGGAGGGTCCGCCGATGGGCGATCGTTCCCCTCTACGGTCGGCGCCTGGGGGATGGTCTGACTCGAGAATCGGCTGACGCCGTGGGCTGTCATGAGAACGACTGGTCGGCCTGAACCCAGCGCATCACTGGCATTCGCCTCCCGCTGAGGTGACGGCGGATCGCCCTGTTGGCGCAGGGCGATCACACCGGCGTCGTTCCCGAAGCGGGCGACGCGTGCCACCCCTTGACCGTTGAGAAGAGAAGGGATGGCGATGACCATCGTAGAACGCACGCGCCTGGTTACCGGCGGCGTGGATACCCACCTTGATGTGCATGTCGCGGCCGCGCTCGACGAGATCGGCGGCGTGCTCGGGGTCGAGAGCTTCGAGGCGACTCCGGCAGGCAACGACAAGCTCCTCAGCTGGCTGGCCTCGTTCGGCACCGTGTGTCGCGTGGGCGTTGAGGGCACGGGCTCATACGGCGCCGGCCTCGCCCGGTTCCTGCGCAGTGCCGAGGTCGACGTCGTCGAGGTCGACCGACCGAACCGCCAAACACGACGACGCACCGGCAAGTCCGATCCCGCCGACGCGGTCGAAGCGGCGCGAGCTGCGTTGTCTGGTCGCTCCCAGGGAGCAGGCAAGACCCGCGACGGCAACGTCGAAGCGATACGCGCACTCGTCGTCGCGAAGCGGAGCTGTCGTTCGACGAAGATCCGCACCCTCAACCAGATTCGCCACCTCGGCTTCACCGCATCCGATGACCTGCGGGAACGCTTCCGCGGTGTGTCCCGCTTCCACCTCGGCGCGACCGCCGCCGCGCTGCGACCGCGGGCCACCTCCGACACCGTCACCTATGCGACCAAGACCGCGCTGTCCATCCTGGGCCGGCGGGTGCTCGCCCTCGACGAGGAGAAGGAGCGACTCGATGCGCTCCTCGCCGAGCTCGTCACCGCGACCGCACCCCAGCTCCTCGAGCTCCACGGCGTGGGCATCGATACCGCGGCTGCGCTGCTCGTTGCTGCCGGCGATAACCCTGGACGGCTGCGTTCCGAAGCCGCGTGGGCTCACCTCTGCGGCGCAGCTCCTGTGCCCGCGTCATCGGGCAAGGTCACCCGCTATCGACTCAACCGTGGCGGTGACCGCCAGGCGAACGCAGCCCTCTACGTGATCGTCATCACCCGCATGAACTCCGACCCTCGCACCCGCGCCTACGTCGAGCGACGCCTCGCCGAAGGCAAAGCCAAGAGCGAGATCATCCGAATCCTCAAGCGCTATGTCGCACGCGAGGTCTACCGCCACCTACCTCGCAACTAGATCGCTGCGCGACCAGCGGCGACGACCTGGCTCCAAATCGGCTGACACCAACCGGTTGTCTCGAGAACGATCTGCCGGTCACTCGCCGCTGCACAGCGCGCTGCGGGCAAGGAACGACGGCCTAATAAGAGCTTGCCCTCCACCGAGTGGCTTATCCCTGTCCTGCCTCCGACGAGCCCGCCGCGCACGACCCGGAACTGCGCCTTGACAGACATAGGAGCTTCGATCGGCGCCACCCATCGTCTCCCCAGAGGCCACAGGCACAGACCGACCGCGGCGGTCGCGAACAGCCACCCGAGGCCACGCACCGCCTGTGCGAGGCCGGCTGCGTTCTCCATCGCGTCGAACCCCTCGGCGCTGAGCGCGAACGCCCAATCGTGCTCTCCGCCGATCAACTCGAGTCGCTCGTACGGCGCGTCGGCGATGTAGACCGCGGCATCGGCCGCCGCGGTCGCAGCCCACGCCAGGCACACGGCGGCACTCGCTCGCTCGTTGCGCACCACGACGAAGTAGACGGCGAGCCCGACCGGCACCGCGACCTGGGTGACCGACCCGGCGACGGCCGTCACGAGGTCAGGGAACACGTACGTGAGCAGGTGGCCGAGCTCGTGGAACCCGAGATCCACGAGACCGAGCAGCGGCACCTTGCCGCCGCGCACGAGGCCGAGCCACACCAGCAGGAGCGTCGCGATCAGCGCCGGGACGTCACGTCTCCACGTCGGCCAGAGCTTCCGGATGCGCTCGCCACGCATGCGGCAAGTATCGGGATGCACCCACGAAACCTGGAGCGCGGTTCATGCCGGCGCTGCGTCGAGTGGGAGCAGACGCGCGCGGTAACCGGCGGCGCAGATCGCGTCGACGACCGCGTCGCGATGCGCCGCGTCCATCGCCTCGATCACGAGGTCGACGTCGGCCGACCGCAGCGACACGTCGGCGAACAGGCGCTGGTGCGACACCTCGATCAGGTTGGCCCCCTGCTCCCCTGCGATCGTCAGGAGCGCGGCCAACGCGCCGGGCCGGTCGTCGATGCCGACCCGGATCCTCGCCAGCCGTCCCGCACGAACGAGACCGCGTTCGATGATCGACGCCAGCACTCTCGGGTCGATGTTGCCGCCCGTCAGGATGACGCCGACCGTCCGGCCGCGGAAGCGGTCCGGGAACTCGGCGAGCGCGGCGATCCCCGCGGCCGCCGCGCCCTCGACCACGGTCTTCTCGATCTCGAGGACGAGGTTCACTGCGTCCTCGATGGCCGCTTCGCTGACGACGAGCACCTCGCGCACCCGCCGCTGGACGATGGGGAACGTGACGGCCCCGGGCGCCGACACCGCGATCCCCTCGGCGAGGGTCGACCCGGGACCGACCGAGGTGATGGCGCCGGCTTCCAACGAGCGAGCCATCGACGGGTACACCTCGGTCTCGACGCCGAACAGCTCGACGTCCGAGGCCAGCTCCTCGGCGACCACGGCGCAGCCCGCGATCAGCCCGCCGCCGCCGACGGGCACGACGAGGCAGTCGATGTCGGGGTGGTCGGTGAGCAGCTCGACCGCGGCGGTGCCCTGTCCCGCGACGATCAACGGATCGTCGAACGGGTGGATGAACGTGCGGCCCTCGGCCACGAGCTCCTGTCCTCGAACCATCGCGCCAGCCAGGTCGTCGCCGTGAAGTTCGACGGTCGCGCCGAGGTGGCGAGTCCGGGAGATCTTCACGAACGGCGTCGTGCGCGGCATGACGATGGTGACCGGGATGCCGAGCAGCGCGGCATGCCGAGCGACGGCCTGCGCGTGGTTCCCGGCGGACACGGCGACGACGCCGGCGGACCTCTCGGCGGCGGTGAGCGCCTCGAGGCGGTTCCTCGCGCCGCGCTCCTTGTACGCCGCGGTGAACTGGAGGTTCTCGAACTTGACGATGACCGTGCAGCCGAAGATCTCCGACAGCGTCTGCGACACCGACGACGGTGTGCGTACGACGTGGCCGGCGATCGTTGCGGCTGCGGCCTCGACGTCGGCGTAGGTGACGGTCATCGGCGACGATTCTGGCCGCGTACGGTCGGGCGAGTCATGAAGCGCGCCGACCGTCCGCTCGACGAACCACATCCGTCGCGGTTGCCCCTCGACCTGCCCGGGCGGGAGGCGGTGCTCGCGGCCCACAGCGCGGCGATGGCCGCCGGCGACGCCGGCTACCGCGATCCCGGCACGGGGCTGTTCGTGTTCACCGCGCAGTACCTGGCCGATCGGGGGACGTGCTGCGACTCCGGCTGCCGTCACTGCCCATACGTGGCGTAGCCGCGGGTCGCACGTCGTGACCTGCGCGACGAGTGCCCGTCTCACAGGGGCCATCCGTCGCGTAGGTCGCCGAAATGCGCTTGCTCCGCGGCGAGACGAGTGGTCATCTGTGCGCCGGCGAACGATCGAGCTGAGGAGGGGCGTGTGGCTACGACTGTGTGTGCGGTGGTGACGTCGCCTGCTCCTTCAGGCTGGCGCCCGCTCGACTGACGAGTGGCGCGAGCCGGGCGGCGTGCTCATCAAGCACCGCTCCCGGAAGGTCGATCCACCTTGTCCGACAAGCACCGCGCCCGCGCTCGGCGTCCGCCGAGCACGTTCCGCTGTCGCCGTTGCAACCTCGACGTCCCCGCTGACGCGCCCGGCACCGCGCACCGCAACCACTGCCCCAACTGCCTCTGGAGCCGCCATCTCGACGATGACGTGCCCGGCGACCGCGACGCCCGTTGCGGCGCCGGCATGGAACCGGTCGCGGTGTCGGTGCGCGGCGACGGCGAGTGGGTGCTCGTGCACCGCTGCACCGCGTGTCACGTCGTCCACCTGAACCGCACGGCCGGCGACGACTCGCCGCTCCTGCTGTTCCAACTCGCGGTCAAGCCCCTCGCGCGCACGCCGTTCCCGCTCGACTGGCTCGCGCGCATCTGACTCGGCCGGCGCGGCGCTCAGTGGAAGCGCCGTCGCCGGGCGAGCTCCGCGCCTTCCGGCGGCGGCTTCACCGGCGTCCCCGGAGATGGCAGGTGGGCCTCGGCGACGAGCGCGGCCAGCTCGAGCACCAGGTCGGCGTCCCGTGCGGTGGTGACGCTGACGCCGATCCAGTCGGAACCGCTCCGCAACAGGTCGACGCTCGGCTCCGCCTTGAGGCGCGCGCGGTGCGCGCTCACGACCTTCCTCGTGAGACGCAAGGCCACTGAGTCGCCCACCAGATTGGCCACCTGGGTGCCGTTGACGAAGTACGCCCGATCGTCGTCGGAGTCGCTGAAGATCGACGCGCCTTCCATGAACCCGTCGACCGTGCCGAGCCGCTTCCAGAGCTTGCGCACGCGCGCCGCACGCGTGCTCCGCTCGTACACGTCCATGAAGAGGACGGTAGGCCGATCTACGGGGCCGGCGCCGCGCTCACCGCGTCGATCAGGCGATCGATCGTCTCGACGGTCATCGGGTGAGCGAGCGACTCGCGACCTTCGTGTTCCGCGAGCCACGCACGGTCGGCGTCGGTCGGCGCGGTCGACTCGCACAGCTGATTCCAGGTCCAGTTGAACCAGCCGCCGATCTCGAACAGGAACGACGAACGGTCGAGGACCGGAACCGACCCGGTGATCGACGCGTATCCCTCGGCGAACGCGCGAGCGGCGACGACGTTGATCGACGGACGATGCACCAGATGCGTCAGGACGCTCGCGAACTCGAGGCTCGGCGTGACGGAACCGGTGAAGCCCCACTCCGTGACGACGAGCTCACCGCGATGGCCGAGACGCACGGTGTCTTCGTTGATCAGGCAGTTGCCGAGGATCGGGTCGTCGAGGGACGGATCGGGAACGGCGCGGAGCTCCTCGATCGCGGGCAGGAGAGCGACCAGTTCGTCGACCCATCCCTTGCCCGCAACTCGCCCGCGGTCGATGAGCTCGTACCACGTCGACATCGGCCGCCGCGTCGTCGTGTACGCGTGGAACGGCACGTCCGACGGGATCGCGAGCGCGTGGAGCTTCCCGAGCAGCTCGCCGACGGCTCGTGCGGTCATCGCCGCTATCGGTCGCGTCGTCAGCGGCCCGTGCTCGATCCACTGGTCGACGCGCCACGGGACGTCGTCGATGCGCACCACGAGGTCGCCCTCGGGAGTGCGCCGCGGTGCCGGTGACGCGACACCCGCACCGGCAGCGGCGACCCGCAGCCGCTCACCGAGCTCCGCCTGGCCGTTGCTCATCCAGTGGTACTGCGGTCTGGCGATCCACTGCCCCGTGGATGTCTGGAGGCGCCACGTGCGTCCCATCGGTTCGAACGCGATCGGCTGCGCGGGAGTGCTCAGCTCGCCGAGCCCGAACGCCGCCGCGAGGGCGTCGACCAACGCAGGCGGCGCCGACGGCAGCGACTGTCGACGGCGCTCGACCTCGTCGCGAAGCGCAGCCCACGAACGGCAGCCGTACTGCACGGCGAGCTCGTGCTGCGCGGCGGACAGCGCTGCAGTCGGATCGGTTTCGCGCATGGCGGCGAGGAGGTCTTTGGCCTCCTGGCGCAGGAACTCGAAGTTGGGGTTGTCCGGAAGGATCCTCATGGTTCTCCTCGACGTGGTCGCCCGGACTCGCAACAGGCGAACGCTCTGCTCGATGCAGATGAGGAGGTGGCTTCCAGCCTTCCGGCGAGTCTCGACGCGGCCTCGTTCCGCGCTGTGGCGAACGTACTCCTATCGCCCCAATCGGTCAACGACGTCGCGACCAGACCACCGAACTCAGACATGCCGAGGTCGCTTCCACACGATCGAGTACCGGAAGTAGGGCACCCGTCGCACGTCGCACGTCGGAAGCACGGAGCGCGTCACCGAGCGCACCTGGTCGTAGCTCAACGGTGGCGGCCACACGATCGGGGCCGTGGTGTGCCACTCACGCTTCATCAGCAGGTGGCGTCGGATCGTGATGGCATCCCAAACATCTCTCGCGTAGTCGCTCGGGTCGCGGGCGAATGACAAGCCGACGACGAGCAGCGTGCCGCCGGGTGCCACCAGCGTCGCCAAGCGTTCGAGAGCGCGTCGGTGGTCGACGTGATGGAGCATCGCGCACGCGGTGACGACGTCGAACGGCGCCCCGGGGATGGTGGCTTCGAAGACATCGCCGACCACGTACTCGATGTCGTCGCCGTACGACCGGGCCTGCGTGATGCTCGGCTCGTGCGGATCGATGCCGACCACCGACTGGACGCGCCGCCTGAGGCGTCGGGCGGTCTCGCCCTCGCCGCACCCGACGTCGAGCCCGCGTCGCGCATGCGGCGGGACATCACGGAGAACGCGGTCGAACGCGTGGAGATTGGCGTTCCACCGGTCCCCGCTACCCATCCGCGAAATTCTGTCCGCCGCGCGACTGCGGCCGCGAAGATCTGCGGATGAGCTCGGTGTGGTTGATCGCGGGAGCGCAAGCCGCAGGCAAATCGACCACGGCCGACCTCCTCGCTCGCCGGTTCGATCCGGCGGTCCACGTGCGGGGCGCGCACTTCTACCGATGGGCCGTGGCCGGGTGGGTCCACCCGATGCAAGGGGATGACGCAGAAGCCAGACGGCTGCTCGACCTCCGGTACGGCCTGTCCGCCCACGCCGCGAACGCGTACGCCGGCGCCGGCTTCACGACCGTCGCGCAAGACACGATCTACGGCGACGACGTCGTGGTGTGGCTCGAGGCGATCACCACACGGCCGAGACACCTGGTCGTCCTCGACCCATCGGCGGAAGCGGTGACCGCGAGGGATCGATTCCGGCGCGAAACCACCGGGAAGGTGGCGTACAAGGGTGGGTTCACGGTCGACGCCAACATCGAAGCCGTGCACGCGATCCCGCGCATCGGGCTGTGGATCGACACCTCCGCGATGACGCCCGACGACGTCGTCGACGAGATCCTCGCCAGGGCCGGCGAGGCGACCGTCACCGACGACGCGCTACGTCAGTCTTCCTGAGCGTCTTCGAGGTACCCGGCGTCGCCTCGGTGCTCGTCGCCCTCGCGGCTGTCGGGGTCGAGCGGCTGGCCCACCGGCCCGGCGCCGCCGGTGGCCTCGACTCGCTCCTGGGTACCACCGTTCTGCTCCTGCGTCTCATCGGGCATGGGTCGGCTGTACCCGAAATGCGCAGAACGCAGCAGGCTGTTGTGGTACTCAGCGATGACGTCCTCCTCCCCCACTCGCCTTGAGCTGCACGAGCGGCTCGACTCGGTGATGCTGCGCGATCAGCGTCGCCTGCGTCGTCGCGTGCGGGAGGCGACGACGAAGGGCGGGGCTGCGCTCGACCGGCTCGTGCGGGACATCGGTGAGGCCGAGACCAAGGTGGCACGCCGGGCGGCGATTCGACCGGTTGCGCCGAAGTACCCGAAGGATCTCCCCGTCAGCGAACGCAAGGACGAGATCCTCGCCGCCATCCGCGACTCCCAGGTCGTGATCGTCGCCGGTGAGACCGGCTCGGGCAAGAGCACCCAGCTCCCGAAGATCTGCCTCGAGCTCGGTCGAGGCGTGCGGGGACTCATCGGCCACACCCAGCCACGCCGGATCGCGGCGCGGACGCTGGCCGAGCGCGTCGCCGAGGAGCTCGACACGTCGGTCGGGGAGATCGTCGGCTACACGGTCCGCTTCACCGACCAGGTCAGCGACGACACCCTCGTCCGTCTCATGACCGACGGCATCCTGCTCGCCGAGATCCAGCGCGATCGCGATCTCACTCGGTACGACACGCTGATCATCGACGAGGCGCACGAGCGCAGCCTCAACATCGACTTCATCCTCGGCTACCTCAAGCAGCTGCTCCCCCGCCGGCCCGACCTCAAGGTCATCGTGACGTCGGCAACGATCGACACGCAACGCTTCTCGGAGCACTTCGACGCCGCGCCGATCGTGGAGGTGACCGGGCGCACCTACCCGGTGGAGGTGCGCTACCGGCCGCTCACGATCGAGGGCGACGACGATGCCGACGACGTCGATCGCGACCAGGTCCAGGCGATCGTCGACGCGGTCGACGAACTGCAGGACGAAGGCAACGGAGACGTCCTCGTGTTCCTCAGCGGAGAGCGCGAGATCCGCGACACGGCCGACGCGCTGCACGCGGCCGACTTCGCCCACACCGAGATCCTCCCGCTCTACGCCCGCCTCAGCTCGGCCGAGCAGCACCGCGTGTTCGAGCCCCACGCCGGCCGCCGTGTCGTGCTCGCGACCAACGTCGCGGAGACCTCGCTCACCGTTCCGGGCATCCGCTACGTCGTCGACGCGGGCACGGCGCGCGTGTCGAGGTACAACCGGCGGACGAAGGTCCAGCGGCTCCCGATCGAGCCGATCTCCCAGGCCGCGGCCAACCAGCGGGCGGGTCGTTGCGGACGTGTCGCGCCGGGCATCTGCATCCGCCTCTACAGCGAAGATGACTTCGAATCGCGTCCCGCCTTCACCGAACCCGAGATCCTCCGGACGAACCTCGCGTCGGTCATCCTCCAGATGGCGGCGATCGGCCTCGGCGACATCGCGGCGTTCCCGTTCGTGGAGCCGCCGGAGGCGCGCAACATCAAAGACGGCATCGTGCTGCTCGAGGAGCTCGGCGCGCTCGACGCGGCGCGCGACAGCGACAGCGACGTCGACCACCGCCTGACACCGCTCGGGCGCAAGCTCGCCCAGCTCCCGCTCGACCCTCGCCTGGCCCGCATGGTCATCGAGGCGGGCAAGCACGGGTGCGTGCGCGAGGTGATGGTGATCGCCGCCGCGCTGTCGATCCAGGACCCACGCGAGCGACCCCAGGAGAAGCAGCAGGCGGCCGACGAGATGCACCGCCGATTCGCCGACAAGGACTCCGACTTCATCACCCTGGTTCGCCTCTGGGACTACTTGCGCGAGCAGCAGCGCGAGCTGTCGTCGAACCAGTTCCGCAAGCTGTGCCGCCGGGAGTACCTCAACTACCTGCGGGTGCGTGAGTGGCAGGACATCTACAGCCAGCTGCGGCAGATGACCAAGCAGCTGGGCGTGCACCTCAACACCGAGCCGGCCGACGCCGACTCGATCCACCTGTCGCTGCTGTCGGGGCTCATCTCACAGATCGGCATGAAGGACGGGGAGCGGCCGGAGTACTTGGGCGCCCGCAACGCACGGTTCATGATCAGCCCCGGCTCCGCGTTGTTCCGGAAGCCGCCCAAGTGGGTCATGGCGGCCGAGCTGGTGGAGACGACCCGGCTGTGGGCCCGCATCGTGGCTCGCATCGACCCCGACTGGGTCGAGAAGGTCGCGGGCCACCTCGTGAAGCGCAGCTACACCGAGCCCGAGTGGGACGCGGAGCGGGGCGCGGCGATGGCCAACGAACGTGTCACCCTCTACGGCCTCCCCATCGTCACCTCGCGCCGGGTGAACTACGGACGCATCGACCCGCCGGTCGCTCGCGAGATGTTCGTCCGCCACGCGCTGGTCGAGGGTGACTGGAAGACGCCGCACCGGTTCTGGCGCGAGAACGAGCGGAGGATCGAGGAGATCCGCCGCCTCGAGGACCGGGTGCGGCGCCACGACCTGCTCGTCGGTCAGGACGAGCTCTTCGACTTCTACGACGCGCGTGTCGGCCCGGACGTGGTGTCGGCCCGGTCGTTCGACGGGTGGTGGAAGCGGGAGCGGCAGAAGCGGCCCGATCTCCTCGACTTCGCGATGGAGACGCTGCTCCATTCGTCGGTGCGCGGCATCCGCCTCGACGACTTCCCCGACACGTGCCGCCAGGGCGATCTCGAACTGCCGATGAGCTACGTGTTCGACCCGACATCCGACGACGACGGCGCGGCGGTCCACATACCCGTCGCGGTCCTCAACCGGGTACGGGCCGACGGCTTCGACTGGCACATCCCGGGGCTGCGACTCGAGCTCGTCACGTCGCTGCTGCGCGCGCTGCCGAAGGACGTGCGCCGCCACTTCGTCCCCGCTCCCGACTCGGCGCGCGACTTCCTCACCTCCTACGGCCCGTCGAGCGGCCCGCTCCTGCCGACGCTCGCCCACTACGTCACCAGTCACTCGGGCGAGCGGTGGCGCGCGGCCGACTGGCACCTCGACGTGCTGCCCCCGCATCTCCGCATGCTGTTCATCGTCGAAGACGACCAGCGCCGCACGCTCGCTTCGGGGCGCGACCTCGAAGCCCTGAAGGAACGGCTGCAGGGTCGGGTGCGTGAGGCGATCGCCAAGGCGGCCGGATCGACGGAGCAGTCGGGCGCAACGTCGTGGACGTTCGGCACCATCGAGCGCGAGGTCGAGTCGCGGCGAGGTGGCCATACGGTGAAGGCCTATCCCGCGCTCGTCGACGAGGGATCGTCGGTCGGTCTCCGCCTCTTCGAGACGCCAGGCGAGCAACAGCGGGCGATGTGGTCCGGCACGCGGCGTCTGCTCCTGCTCACCGTCGCTTCACCCGTCCCGAACCTCGACAGGCGGCTGAGCAACGCGGCGAAGCTGGCGCTGGCGCACGGGCCGTACCCGACGGTCCGCCAGCTGCTCGACGAGTGCGTGGAAACCGCGCTCGACGAGTTGGTCGTCGCTCGGGGCGGCCCGGCGTGGGACGAGGACGGGTGGCGCGATCTCCACGCGTACGTGAAGGCGCAGTTGCCCGACGCCGCGCTCGCCGTTGCGAGGCTCGCTGCGGACGTCCTCGCCGCCGTGCGCGACATCGACGTGCGGGTCGCGAGCATCACATCGCCCGCGCTGGCAGCCGCGCAGGACGACATCCGCTCCCAGGTCGCACGCTTCGTCTTCCCCGGCTTCGTGGCCGTCATCGGGAGCGACCGCCTTCGCGACGTTCGCCGCTACCTCGACGCCATCGCGCACCGCCTCGACAAGATCCCGGGGGACGTCGCGCGCGACGCGGATCGGATGCGACGCATCCAGCGCCTCGAAGACGACTACGAGCGGGTGCTCGCGACGTTGCCGGCGAGCCGGCGCTTCTCCACCGCCGCGCAAGACGTCCGCTGGATGATCGAGGAGCTGCGGGTCAGCGTCTTCGCCCAGCACATGCGCACGCCGATCAAGGTCAGCGAGGAGCGCGTTCGGCGCGAGTTGCAGTCGCTCGTGGGGTAGACCCGACGGCATGGAGATGCCGTATCGCCACTTGGGCCGCGCCGGCGTGAAGGTCAGCGCGCTGTCGTTCGGGTCGTGGGTCACGTTCAAGAGCCAGGTCGACGAGGGGTCCGCGGCCGAGATGCTGCACGCGGCCCGTGAGGCAGGCATCAACTTCTTCGACAACGCCGAGGCCTACGCGGGCGGCGAGTCGGAGAGGATCATGGGCGCCGCGATCCGCGAGCTGAGCTGGCCCCGGTGGTCGTACATGGTCTCGACGAAGTTGTTCTGGGGCATCTACGACGACCCGAACATGAAGAACACGCTGAACCGCAAGTACCTGATGCACGGCATCGACGCGTCGCTCGAGCGGTTCGGCCTCGACTTCGTCGACCTTCTCTTCTGTCATCGGGCCGATCCGGAGACGCCCATCGAGGAGACGGTCTGGGCGATGAGCGAGATCGTCTCGTCGGGACGAGCCCTCTACTGGGGCACCTCGGAGTGGACCGCGGAGCAGATCCGCGAGGCCTACCGGGTCGCCGACATGCACCACCTCCACAAGCCGGTGATGGAGCAGCCGCAGTACAACCTCTTCGCCCGCGAGAAGGTCGAGAAGGAGTTCGCGCCGCTCTACGACGAGTTCGGCCTGGGGCTCACTACGTGGAGCCCACTGGCCAGCGGACTGCTCACGGGCAAGTACGCCGACGGCGTGCCCGAAGGATCACGTGCGGCGCTGCAGGGCTACGGGTGGCTGAAGGACCGGGTGACCGACGCCGATCTCAACGCGAAGGTGAAGGAGCTCAAGGCGATCGCGGACGAGCTCAACTGCTCCGTCGGCCAGCTCGCCATCGCGTGGTGCGCGGCGAACCCGAACGTCTCCACGGTCATTCTCGGTGCGTCCCGCCTCGAGCAGCTGCGGGAGAACCTCGGCGCGGTCGACGTCATCGCCCGCATCGACGACGACGTGAAGAACCGCATCGAGGCAGCCGTCGGCTCGCCCGCCTGATCCGACCGCCCGATCCGACCGCTCCCTCCACCTCACCCCCACCGCGCTTTGGGCCTCCACCGGTTCACGGGTGAACCGGTGGAGGCCCAAAGCGATCGGGGGGGGTGGCGGTGGAGGGGCGTCGCGCTCAGCCGACGCGGGTCGAGCGGCCGGCCCAGAAGGGCTCGCGCAGCTGTCGCTTGAGGATCTTCCCTGACGCGGTGCGGGGGATCTCGTCGGTGCGGGAGAACGACCGCGGCACCTTGTACCCGGCAAGGTGATCGCGGCAGAACGCCTGCACGGCGTCGTCGTCGACGGCTTCGCCCTCGTACAACGAGACGACCGCGTGCACGGCTTCGCCCCACTCGTCGTCAGGGATGCCGAACACGGCCGCATCGGCGATCGCAGGGTGAGCCACGAGCACCGCCTCGATCTCGGCCGGGTAGATGTTCACACCGCCCGAGATGATCATGTCGCTCTTCCGGTCGCAGATGTAGAAGAAGCCCTCCTCGTCGAAGTACGCGATGTCGCCGACGGAAAGGAAGTCGTCGTCCCGCTTCGACCGCTCGTACTTCTCGGGATCCTTGTAGTAGGTGGCGAAGGTGCCCGCCGACCGGACGAACAACTCGCCCGCTTCCATCGGCGTCGTCACCTCGGTGCCCTCCTCGTCGAAGAGCTTGATCTCGACGCCGTCGAGCGCACGCCCGCAAGAGCCGGGCTTCCTCATCTGATCTTCCGGCCGAAGGATCGTGTTCACGCCGAGCTCGGTCGAACCCGTACACCTCGAACAGCGACCAGTCGTTGATCCGCTCGACGTACTTCTTCTTCAGCTCGAACGGCCAGGGCGCGGCGTTCGCGATCAGCCGCTGCATCGACGACGTGTCGTACTTCGCCCGCACGTCGTCGGGCAGGTCGACGATGCGGCGTACGGGTGTCGGGGCGGAGAACGACGTCGACACCTTGTGGCGATCTACGAGGCGGAGCCAGTCCTCGGGATCGAAGTGGCGCTGCACGACGACCGACCCGCCGAGGGCCTGCACGATCAACATGAACCCGAGCGGAGCCGAGTGATAGAGCGGCCCCGTCGTCAGGTAGATGTCGTCGGGCTGCCATCCGACGATCTGCACCAACGGCGAGGCGCCACTGCTCGCTCCCGCGGTCGCCGTACGGCGGACGGTCCCCTTCGGCTTCCCGGTCGTGCCCGACGTGTAGATCATGGTCGTGCCAGCCGTCGGGTCGTCGCCCGCGCGGTCGGGTTCGTCGGTGGATGCCGACGCTGCGAGCTCGTCGAGGTTCCCCGCCCACGCCGGCACGGGTGCGCCGACGGCGTCGTCGATCCGGTACGCCAGCCACGACCTCACCGTCGGACACGCCTCGGGCGCGCCCTCCAGCTGCGACGCCTGCTCGACATCGAACAGCACGACGACGGCGTCGCAGTTGTCGATGACGTACTGGGCTTCCTCCGGAGCGAGGCGGTAGTTCATCGGCACGCAGACCGAGCCGACCTTCCGCGCCGCGTGGTTGATCGCCACGACCTCGACGCCGTTCTGCCCGACCCACAGGACCTTCTCGCCGGCTCGCACGTCCAGCGCCCGGAGCACGTTGCCGTACCGGTTCACGATCGCGTTGAACTCGGCTCGGGTCCACGAGCGCTCGCCCTCGATCACCGCGACAGTGCCGGGGGCGGCAGCGGTGTGTAGGGCGAGCCAGTCGTCAGCCACGACGCCTGGCGACGAACACGGGGATGCGCCGGTCCGTCTTCTCCTGGTACTCGGCGTACGGTGGGAACGCGGCCACCGCCCGCCGCCACCACTCCTCACGCTCGGCGCCGTCGACCTCCCGCACCTCCGCGTCCCACGGCTCGGGCCCGTCCTGGATCATGACCGCGGTCGGATCGCCCTTGAGGTTGTGGTACCAGACGGGATGTGTCGGTGCGCCACCCATGGAGGCCACGAGCGCGTACTCGCCCTCGTGCTCGACCCGCATGAGCGCGGTCTTGCGGATCTTCCCGCTCTTGTTGCCTCGTGTCGTCACGATGATGATCGGCAGGCCCGTGTCTCGGAGCGTGTTGGCTCTCGTGCCCCCTGACGCCTCGTACTCCTCGACCTGCTGGCGCACCCACTCCCACGGACTGGGCTCGTACTCCCCTTCGAGCGGCATGCGGGGCACGCTAACCCTGCGATGACCGCTGCACAGCCCGCCGCTGTCGCCGTCGCGACGACGCACGCCTCCACCGCGACGCGGCTGCGCGTGGGGTCGCTCGACGGGCTCCGCGCTGTCGCCGTGATCGCGGTCGTCGCCTACCACCTCTGGCCCCGGCGGCTGCCGGGCGGCTTCCTCGGAGTCGACGTGTTCATGGTGCTGTCCGGGTACCTGATCACCACGCTGCTTCTCGACGAGCAACGGCGTGCGGGCACGATCGACATCAGGCGCTTCTGGATCCGCCGGCTTCGGCGACTGGCTCCAGCGATGTTGTTGGTCGTCGGGGTCGTCGGCGTGTGGGCGGTGATCGAGGCTCCTCGTGCGCTCGCGCCGACGATCCGCAGTCAGGGCCTCAGCGCGCTGGTCTACCTCGTGAACTGGCGCCTGGTGGCCGACGCGGTGACGTACGGCGGAGCTGTCGCGGCCGAGTCGCCGTTCGTCCACCTGTGGTCGCTGGCCGTGGAGGCGCAGTTCTACGTGGTGTGGGCCGTCGTCGCGATTCTCGTCCTCCGACGAACGCACGGGAGCCGCCCGGCCATCGCGGCAGCAGCGGCAGCGGGCGCCGCGGTCTCAGCGCTCCTGATGGCAGCCCTCTACTCCCCCGACGGCGACCCGCTCCGGATCTACTACGGCACCGACACGAGGGCCCAGGCGTTCCTCGCTGGTGCCGTCGTCGCAGCGGTCGGCACCGCGACGCTCGCACACCGGTGGTTGCGGGCCGCCCTCCGCCTCGCGCCCATCGCGCTCGCAGCGATCGTCGTTGCGTTCGTCTGGTACGAGCCGGACGTGCTGTACCGCGGCGGCTTCCTGGCGGTCGCCGCGCTGACGGCGGTGGTCGTTGCGGCGTCGTCGACCTCGACGGTCGGTTGGCTCCTCGACCGCGCGCCCCTCCGGCTCATCGGCCGGGTCTCCTACGGCATCTACCTGTGGCACTGGCCCGCGATCACGATCCTCACGCCGGCCCGCACCGGGCTCGACGGCCCCGGCCTGCTCGTGGCGCGACTTGGTGTGACCGCGGCGGGCGCGGCGTTCTCGTGGGTCGCCGTCGAGCGGCCTGCGACGCGGCTCGGCGTTCGCCCTCTCCTCGTCGCGTGCGGGGCTGCCGCGGCCGCGGTCATCGTCGCGCTACTCGCACTTCCGTCGACGTCGGTCATCCCCTACGCCGACGTCGACACGACGAAGATCCCGCCACCGGCGGTCGTCACCGCGCCAGCGACGCGCGAGGAGACACCCCCACCCGGCACGGTGGTCATCATCGGCGACTCCGGCATGTTCGACCTGAGCCCCGCGCTGGTCGCGGCGTTCCAGGCCCAGGGTTGGACGGTCGTCGACGCCTCGTATCCGGGGATCGGCGTCACGAAGCCGGGGCGGTCGCTGCACGAGACGTGGGGCGCGACGGTTCGACAGAACCGCGCCGATCTCGTCGTCGTGATGCTCGGCGGCTGGGACATCGAGTTCCTCCGAACGAAGGGAGACGAGGCGTACCGCCGAGAGCTCGATGCAGCCGTCGGCCAGCTCACCTCCGGCGACGCACGCGTGCTGTGGCTCTCGATGCTGCCCGGTGGCCGCACGCCCGACCGACCGGTCGACCGTCTGTTCGCTGAGCTCCCGGAGCGCCACGGCGCCGTCGACTACCTCGACGTCGAGTCGGCACTGCGCGCGCCCGACGGAACCTGGCCCGTTCGGGTCGATGGTGTGCTCCTCCGCAAACCGGACGAGTGGCACCTGTGCCCGGCGGGAGCGGAAGCGGTCACGAAGCTGGTGCTCGACCACCTCGATCTTCGAGCGACGGGATGGGAGGACGGCGCCTGGCGCACCAGCCAGCGCTATGACGACCCGCCCGGCGGTTGCGACGGCTGACGGGAGCCCGCAGGCTCCGTCGTTCAGCCTCTCTTCGTCACCACGGGCAGGACACGGGGCCCCCGCACCTGCCCGGCCGACCAGCGCACGGCCTCGGCGTCGGCGAGTTCGAAGTCGGCACCGAAGGTCTCGAGCCACACCTCGAGCGCGACCCGAAGCTCCATGCGCGCAAGGTGAGAGCCCGCGCACCGGTGGATGCCGAGGCCGAAGGCAGCGTGGCGGTTCGGCTGGCGATCGATGATCACCTCGTCGGGGCGGTCGAACACCTCGGGGTCGCGGTTCGCGGCCGGGAACGACAGGAGGATCCAGTCGTCCGTCTTCATCGGGCAACCCTGGAACTCGAAGTCGTCCTTCACCAGCCGAGCCATGGTGACCGGCGCGTACGCCCGCAGGAACTCCTCCATCGCCGTAGGCAGCAGCTCCGGCTCCTTCACGAGGCGCTCACGATCGGCCGGCGTCTTCGCCAGGTGCCAGATCGACGCGCCGATGGCGCTCCACGTGGTGTCGATGCCGGCGATGAGGAGGAGCGCGATCGTCCGCACGACGTGGAACGGCGACAGCTTCTCGCCGTGGAGCTCGGAGTCGAGGAGGAACGAGATCAGGTCGTCGCGCGGGTTCTGGATGTGGTCGTCGATGTGGCCCATCAGGTACTGGAACAACGCCTGGAAGCCGACCATCCGCTGCTCGAGCGGCAGCGCGACGCCCTCGAGGATGTCGTGGACGAAGCCGCGGAAGGTGTCGGCGTGCTCTTCCGGCAGGCCGAGCATGTTCGCGATCACGCGAACCGGGATGTGCTGCGCGTAGTCGGCTGCGGCATCGACCACGTCGCGGTCCTTCACGGCGTCGAGCAGCTCCTGGCAGTACGCGCGCGTCGACGGCTCGAGCTCGTCGATCCGCTGGGGCGAGAAGATCGGGAGGAGCATCCGCCGCGCGTCCATGTGGAAGGGCGGGTCCGACGAGATCGGCGGCGCGATCCCTTCCGGGGCGAGCATCGCCGGCGGGCGATGCTCCGTCACGATGATCGACCGCGAACTGAAGTGCTCGGTGTCGTTCGCGATGGCCGAGACGTCCGCGTGCTTCGTCGGCAGCCAGACGCCGCCATAGCGATCGGAGTGGGCGATCGGACAGCTCTGGCGCAGCTCGTCCCAGATCGGATACGGGTCCGCGACCCATGCCTCGTCGGTGTGATCGAAGTCGGTCGCCCAGTCGCTGACCGGCTCGTGCGTCATTCGCGTCGTCTCCTCTGAACCAATCTCGCCGCACCACATATTCGCCGCCGGCGTCGGTGGCCCCTCGTTTCCCGGTGGGCGTAGGGTTCCGCGATGTCCATCGCGATCACCGACGACCACCGCGCGCTGGCCGCCACCGCCGCCGACCTCCTCGCCAAGCGCGACGCCCGCTCCGCCGCCCGCTCGCTCCTCGAGGCGCCATCCGAAGACCTACCCACCTTCTGGCGGGATGTCGCAGAGCTCGGCTGGCTCGGCCTCCACGTCGCCGAGGAGTACGGGGGTTCGGGCTACACGCTCGAGGAGCTCGTCGTCGTGGTGGAGGAGATGGCTCGCGCGGTCGCTCCCGGGCCGTTCGTGCCGACGGTGATCGCGAGCGCGGTGATCGCCGCGGCGGGCGACGACGCCACCCGGAAGGAGCTCCTGCCGAGCCTGGTCGACGGATCGCTCACGGCAGGCATCGCTCTCGATGCGAAGATCACCGTGTCAGGAGGGAAGGCGTCCGGTTCGGCCGGGCTCGTACTCGGCGGCGGTCTCGCCGGCGTGCTCGTGCTCCCGGCTGGTGACGACGCGATCGTCGTGCGCACCGGCGACGGCGTGACCGTGGCGACGCCGCCGAACCTCGATCCGACCCGCCGCTCGTCGCGCGTCACCTTGAGCGACGTCGACGTGACCGTCCTGCACGGCGGCCGGCAGGTCCTCACCGACCTCGGCCGGGTGATCCTGTCGGCCGACGCGGTCGGCGTCGCCCGCGAATGCACGGACATGGCCGCTGCGTACGCGAAGGAGCGGTTGCAGTTCGGACGTGTGATCGGCACCTACCAGGCGGTGAAGCACCACTGCGCCAACATGGCCGTCGCCACCGAGCTCGCGACCTCGGCTGTCTGGGATGCTGCGCGCGCAGCGACCACCGGCGGCGAGCAGCTCAGCTACGCAGCCGGTGTCGCGGCCACGCTCGCCGCACCGGCGGCCGACCTGTGCGCCAACCTCAACACGCAGGTGCACGGCGGGATCGCCATCACCTGGGAGCACGACGCCCACCTCTTCATGCGGCGCGCGACGACCCTCCTGTCGCTCCTTCGAGCCGGCACCGCAGCCGTCGACGTCACCGACCTCACCCGCCGCGGCATCGCCCGCTCGAAGGCGGTCGAGCTGCCTCCGGAGGCGGAGGCGATCCGCACCGAGGTGCGCGAGTTCGCGAAGTCGATCAAGGGGCTCTCGGGGGCGGAGCAGAAGGCAAAGCTGATCGAGACCGGGTACGTGATGCCGCACTGGCCGAAGCCGTACGGGCGTGCTGCCGGCGCCGTCGAGCAACTGGTGATCGAGGAGGAGTTCGCCGCTGCGGGCATCAGCCGCCCGGGCTACGGCATCACCGGCTGGGTGATCCTCACGCTGATCCAGTACGGCACCGAAGACCAGGTGTCGCGCTGGGTGAAGCCCGCGCTGAACCACGACGTCGTGTGGTGCCAGCTGTTCTCGGAGCCAGACGCGGGCTCCGACGCGGCGGGCATCAAGACGAAGGCGACGCGTGTCGACGGGGGCTGGCTGGTCAACGGTCAGAAGGTGTGGACCAGCGGCGCGCACTACGCGGGCATGGGCTTCGCGACCGTACGCACGAACCCCGACGTCCCGAAGCACGAGGGGATCACCACGATGGTCATCGACATGCACGCCCAGGGCGTCGAGGTCCGTCCGCTGAAGATGACCACCGGCAACTCCGAGTTCAACGAGGTGTTCTTCAACGACGTGTTCGTGCCCGACGACGACGTCGTCGGGCCGGTCGACGGCGGGTGGACCGTCGCTCGCGCCACGCTCGGCAACGAGAGCGTGAGCATCGGCGGCGGCCAGGGCGGCATGTCGATGCCGGGCTCCGCGCTGGTCCCCGCGTTCGACGCCAACCCGGAGCGTCTCACCGGCGGGGCGGCTCGCATCGGCCGCTACATCGCGCAGCACCAGGCGATGGGGCTTCTGAACCTCCGCTCCGCACACCGTGCCGTCGCCGGAGGCGAACCGGGGCCCGAGGGAGCGATGACGAAGCTGATCCTCTCGGAGCTCGGCCACGAGGCGGCAGCCGTGCTCACCGAGTTGAACGGCGACGAGGCCGCCTTCATGGACGGCGCCGGCGGGATGAGCAACATGCTCGTGCTCATGCACCGAGGCATGTCGATCGCCGGCGGCACATCCGAGATCAAGCGGAACCAGATCGGCGAGCGCATCCTCGGTCTCCCTCGCGACCCGCTGATCAAGTAGGGGCGGCGCCGCCGCTCAGCGGTTCGCGGTGCGGGCGTTCCGGAGGAGCTGCTCGAGCTCGCGGATGCCCGTGACGGCGGTCAACGTGTCGAGGGCGAGAGTCAGCGCCTCGGCCGGCACGCGGCGCGCGACGAGAAGCTGCGTCATCCAGTCGAGGAAGTCGTCGAACAACCCCGCGTCTCGCGTCAGGAGCGCGGCTTGCGCGAACTGGATGATGTACCCGAAGTCTTCGCGGGTGCGGGCGCGCTGCTCGGGCGTGTACTCCAGGACGGCTGGGAACCGCATCTCGAACTCGCTCATCGCGGCAGCGACGAGCGCTGGCGCGTGCAGCGAGATCTCCATCGCGGTGCCCGTGTCGGCCGTGGGCGCATTCAGCACCCGAGGCAGCGGCTGCTGGAGCGACTTCGACGCTGCCAGCGCGTCGGGCGCCCACAGGTCGGCGCCGAGCACGTGAGCCCGGTGGTCGTCCGATCCCAAGGCGCGTCCACCGGCGATCACCGGGACACCGGCGCTGTGCGCGACGTGAACGAACGCCAGCACGCCTTCGAGCGCGAGCGGGGTCGACGCGCTCACCGCGAGCACGTCGGGTGCCGTGGTCTCGAGGAAGCGAGCCAGGTGCGCCGCCGGCATCGAGCCTCCGAGGAACGAGATGCGGAAGCCGTCGCCTCGCAGCGTCTCCGCGAGGAGCCGAGCGGCGAGGAGGTGCCACTCGCCCTCCGCGCAAGCGACCACGACGTGGGGGCCCTTCGCCGCCGGAGGCGTGATCGTCGTGAGGACCGAGACGACCGCGTCAGCGACGGCGGTCGCGGCGTGTTCGTCGGCGACGGACGCCTCGTTGAGGTGCCATCGGTCGCCGATGCGCGCTTGCGCTGGCGCGATGAGGTGGGTCATCACCTCTCCGATCCCGACACCGGCATCGAGAAGGTCGAGGGCGATCTGCTTCGCCTCGAAGACGTCGCGTGCAAGGAACGCTTCGGCCATGCGTTCGATGTGCACCGTCGACAGCACGTCGCTCACGTCGTTCAAAGGTAGAGCTTCAGGGAGCGCGCCGTGGCCGCCGGGAGCTCAGGTCACGTCGGGGACGACGTGGACCTCCCCGAGGATGATCAGCAGGTCGTCGGCGCCCTCGTCGAACACCTCGACCCGGACGAACGCGCCGCCGTCGGCTTGGGGCATCACGAGGGGCACGGCGCGGAACGGGCCGACGAGCCCGGGCGCGAGGTAGCGAAGCAGCGCGCTGGTCGTCTTGGCGCCGCCGAACTCCGCAGCAGCAGCGCCGGCCGCCGCGTCGCCCACGAGCGAGAACGCGACACCGCCGTGGAGGCCGCCGAAGCCGTTGCGGCTGCTCGGCGTGAGCGGCATCGTCCACACGGGTCCGCCGTCGTCCGCCGTCTCCATCCGCAGGTCGAGGCTGTCGTGCAGCCGCCCGGGAAGCGTGCACTCGCCGTTGAACCGCTCGAAGAAGGCGCGCCGCATCGCGTGCTCCATCTGCTGCTGGTTGGCCGTCTGCTCGCCTTCGGGCGACGGCATAGGCGACACGCGGATCTGCTGGCAGCTGTAGGCGACACGAACACCGAGGTCGTCGTGGACATCGATGTGGACCACTGCGGATCGACCACCGCGTCGGGCGATCCGTGCATCAACGAAGAGCTTCGTCCCCTGTGGCTTGTCGATCCGGTGGACGCTGATGTCGGCGTGCAGGAACCGCCCGTTCAAGCCCGCCTGCGAGCACGCCATGTCGAGGAAGACGCCGAGCACGCCGAAGTCGACGTGTCCGTCGTCGTCCATCAGTTGCGGCGCCAGGTGCAGGTGCATCCCCGGGCCGCACGGGTCGTCCTGCTCCGCGGCGTGGATGCCGATCTGCCCCAGGACGTGCCCTGCCATGGGATGGGTCCGCTGCTCCTGCTGGTCGTGCTGCGCGCTCACGGGCGGAGGAGGTTAGGCGCCGCCGTGCGCGCGTCCTGCGGTCAGATGCGTTCGGCCCGCTGCAGGGCGAGGTAGGCGAGGTACCCGGGGAGGATGGGCAACCAGAACGTCACGAGTCGGTAGAGCAGCACGCCGGCGATGGCGTCGCTCTCGCTGACGCTGACGGCCGTGAGCGCGGCGGCAAACGTGGCCTCGGTGGCGCCCAACCCTCCGGGAGTCGGGGCGGCGGAGGCGATCGCAGAGCCCGCGAGGTAGACGAGCGCGACGGTGGCAAGAGGGACCTTCGCGTCGACGGCAGCAAGCGAGAACGCGAGCGCGGCGATGTACGTCGCGGTCACGAGCAGCGAACCACCGAACAGCGCCACGACACGACGCCGGTCGGCCGTGACCTCGGCGACCGCGCGGACCGACTGCCGCGTTCGTGGCCACATTCGATGGCGGATCGTGCGCCGCAGCGGCGGGATCGCGTAGGTGATGGCGACGACGCCGGCGACCAGCGCGAGCCCCAGGCCGACCGTGCGAGCGGAGGGCGGTTCGATGTCACCGACACCTGACTGTCCGGCCCACACAACGACGAAGACGGTGCTCAGCACGTGGATCACGAAGCCGGCGAAGGCGTTCACGCTCACGCCGGCCGCGGCGACAGGCGACTCGACGCCCTCCTTCACGAGCCACCGCACGTTGAGAGCGAGCCCGCCGACCTTGGCCGGGGTCACCCGGTTCACGAACGTCGACGCCAGCTGCGCGGCGAAGGTCCGCAGCGCGGGCAGCGGTCGCGGCACGGCGCCCCACAGCGAGACCGCCGCACCGGCGTAGGTGACGATGCTGGCGACCGCTGCGGCTGCGAGCAGCGCTCGATTCGCCTTGGGCAGTTGGCGCCACACCTCGTCGCTCTGGGTCAGCTGCGGGAGCAGCGTCCACGTCGCCACGCCGAGAGCCAGCACGGACAGAACGGTCCTCCGGTCGAGGCGCCCGAGCCTCGGCAGGTCGGGCTTCCCCGCGTCGATCCGGTCGCCGAGGGTGGCCCGCAGCTCGGCGAACCCGGACGTACCGAGCGCCGTCCGGGTCGCGGCCGTGGTCGCGAGCGGCTGCACGAGGGGCAGCACGTCGTGCCACACCTGCTCGCCCAGCGTCGTCACCGCCGCGTCGACCGCGCGGTCGGCGCCGACGAGCGCGGCCGTCGACGCGAGCAGCTCCACGAGATCACGCCGGCGCAGCTCCTCGTCGGCTGCGACGTCGGCGAAGGCGAAGTCGACGAGCCATACCTCGCCTTCGTCGTCGACGACGACGTTCGCGGCGCGGAGATCGCGATGAGCGATCCGGCCGCGGTGGAGCGTCGTCACCATCGACCACACGCTGCGCAACGTCGCTTCGCCGATGCCGTCGGGCCCGTCGCGCTCGGCGAGCTCGACCAGGTTGGTGCCGTCGATCACCTCGTGGAGCGAGAACACACCGCCGTCGGGCAGCCGGCCGAGACCCAGCACCCGCGGCGCGCGCACGCCGACAGCCGTCGCACGCGTTGCAGCCAGCGACTCGTGCTCCGCGGCCTGTTGGAGCGATGCCGCCGGGCGAGCGTCGCCTGCGTCCTTGAGCCGGATGCGCCGCCACAGCCGAAACAGGAGATCGGCGATCCGCTCCTCCGCGCCCGCCGTCTTCACGAACACGCGCGCCCCGGTCTCGAGCTCGACCGTCCACGGGACCGATCCGCGCGCATCGGTGACGAGCGGCCGCACCGACTTCGGGTTCATGCCGGCGGCGCGCAGACCTTCTTCCACCTCTGGCGCGGTCACCTGACCGGACGGGGTCCCTGCCACGAGGACCAGTAGCCCGCCGACCGCGGCCCCGAACGCGAGCAGCCACATCCGCCCGCTGATCGATTCGACGCTCCACGCGCCTGCGATCGCGAACCCTGCCGCGGCCGCCCACGCCGCCTTTCGCAGCGCCGGCGGGGCGGACATCACGATGGAGATCGTCAGGGTGGCTCCGGCGGCCGCAGTTGCTGCAGCCAGCGCGCCGGCCCATCCCTGCTCGCCGACCCATCTCGGATCGATGTCGGGGAAGATCGCAGCGAGCGAGCCGATGGCAGCTGCAGGCGTGACCACCGTCGCAGCCGTGGTGACCGCGGCGCGCACACGCCGCCGGACGACTTGATCGACGACCGTCGCCAGGACGACGACCACCAGCAGCGTGGCGGCGAACGAGTCGAGGATGGTCCCGATGATGTCCGGAAGATGGGCGGCCGCCTCCCGAACGTCTTCCCTCAGTCCCTCGTCGGTGCGGTTCAGGAGGTGCGGAAACCCCACCAGCAGCGCTGACGCAACGGCGGCGAGGACGAGGACGCCCAACGCTCGAGGCGATCGGCGATACGCGGCCGCGACGCTCGTCGTCGATTCGGCGTTCGCCAAAGCGCCCCTCCGGTAGGTTCAGCGATCTCGTGCGGTGGTCTCGGTCGGTCGTCGGCGTTGGAGAACGGGTGTGGACCCGGCGCGACACGCGGCGGGTGGTCGCAGCAGCAGCGACGCTAGCGGGCGGAGCTGCGATCGCCCGGGCAGGCGTGCCGGGGCTCGAGCGGAACGTGTTCGAGGCGATCAACGGGCTCCCGGATGTGCTGTACCGGCCGATCTGGCTGCCGATGCAGGCAGGCAGCCTCGCCGGCGGCTTGATCCTCGCGACGGCGCTGGGCGTGACGACCCGGCGGGGCGTCGTCGGCGCGGTCGCTGCCGGCGCGGTGACGACCGCCTGGCTGGTGGCCAAGGAGGTCAAGGACCTCGTACAGAGGGAGCGGCCGTTCGGCGCCGGCCTCGAAGCGATCGTCCGGGACGACAGCGTCGGCTGGGGCTACGTGTCGGGCCACACATCCGTCGCGTTCGCGCTCTACGCCGTTGCCGCGCCCCACCTCCGCCCGCCCTGGCGCCGGGCCGCGCTGGGCGCAGCCGCCTTCGTCGCGTTCGCCCGCATCTACTCGGGCGCCCACCTGCCGCTCGACGTCGTCGGCGGCGCAGCCGTGGGCGTCGTCGTGGGCGAGGGCTTCCGGGTCATCGAATCGCTCCACGCGCAGCGCCGACGTTCGGGCTGACCGACATCGCGGCGCCCGCGCCGACGGGTCAGGTGACCTCGACGTCGATCTTCATGCCAGCGGCGTAGTGGCCGGGTTGGTGGCAGCCCACCTCAAACTTGCCGGATTCGTCGAACGTGTACGTCAGCTGGGCCTTGCCCCCCGGCTTCACCGTGACTGCGTCGTCTGCCGACCCATGGCCGCCGTGCTTGTCGCCCATCTCCTTCTCGTGCTCCTGCTGAGCTGCGCGGTCACCGATGAAGGCGTCGTGAGCAAGCTTCCCGGAGTTGGTGAACCGGAACGTCACCTTCTCGCCCTTGGCAACCTTCAGCTCCTTCGGCTCGAACGCGATGTCGACCATCTCGACGTCGACCGTCCTCCCCGACGTGGCGCCCGGCCGCGACGCTCCGTCAGAGGCGGAGTCGCCTCCTCCGCAGGCTGAAGCCAGGAGCGCGATCGCGATGCTGACAGCGGCAACGGGCATGTGGGATCGGCGGCGCATGCTCCAAGCATACCCCCTGAGGGTATCGGCTAACAAAGCACGAGGACCGGCTGAACGCGACGGAGGGGAGCCGCCTCGGGCTCCCCTCGGTCGAGTTCACTACGAGGCGGCCGCCCGCCGCTGTGTCGTGACCTGTCGGATCGGGCCGCGTTACGAGCAGCCGCTCGTCGTGCCGCACGACGGGCAGGCGTGGCAGCTGCCGGCCCGCTGCATCTGCACGCCGCACTGCATGCAGAACGGCGCATCGGCGTGCGCCACCGACGCGGCCGGCCGCACGTCGATCACCGGCTCCGGCACGTGCGCCACCGGCGCGGCCGCCGCAGGGGTCTCCTCGACCACGCCTCTCGACTCCGTCGTCGCCTCCTCGACGCCCGGAAGCGTCGGCTGGATCCGCTCGTTCACGGTGAGGATTCCCAGCTCGGCCCGCTCGTCGTACGACAGGTAGTCGACCGCGAGCCGACGGAAGACGTAGTCGACGAGCGACGACGCGATGCGCAGATCGGGATCGTCGGTCATGCCCGCGGGCTCGAAGCGCATGTTCGTGTACTTCTGCACGAACGTCTTCAGCGGGACACCATGCTGAAGTCCCAAGGAGATCGAGATCGAGAAGGCATCGAGGATGCCGGCCAGGGTCGAGCCCTGCTTCGACGCCTTGAGGAAGAGCTCGCCGGGACGACCGTCGTCGTACTCGCCGACGGTGAAGTAGCCCTCGCAGTCGGCGACACGGAAGTGGTAGGTGGCCGACGTCCGGCGCTTCGGGAGACGCTCGCGGATCGGCTGCTTGACGATCACCGTCTGCTGGTTCGCGAGACGCTCCTCGAGCTCGGCGATCTTCGCCGCGAGCTCGACGTCGTGGGCCTCGGCATCCGACGCCGGCTCACCTGACTCGGCCGAGCCCTTCTTCACCGTCGACAGCGGCTGGGCGACCTTGCAGTTGTCGCGGTAGATGGCGACCGCCTTGAGCCCGAGCTTCCACGACTCGATGTGGAGCTGCTCGACCTCCTCGACCGTGACCTCCTCCGGGCAGTTGATGGTCTTGGAGATGGCACCGGAGATGAACGGCTGGACCGCCGCCATCATCCGGATGTGGCCCATGTAGTGGATGGTGTTGTCGCCCATCGAGCAGGCGAACACCGGCACGTGCTCGGCCGCCAGGTGGGGCGCACCGAGGATCGACTTGTGCTCGTCGATGTAGCCGATGATGTCGTCGATCTGGGGCTGGGTGTAGCCCATCCGGCGGAGCGCACGCGGGATCGTCTGGTTGACGATCGACATCGTCCCGCCGCCGACGAGCTTCTTCATCTTGACGAGGCCGAGGTCGGGCTCGATCCCCGTGGTGTCACAGTCCATCAGCAGGCCGATGGTGCCGGTCGGCGCGAGCACCGACGCCTGCGAGTTGCGGGTGCCGTACAGCTCGCCGAGCTCGACGGCCTGGTCCCACGCCTCCTGCGCCGCGTCGAGGAGCGACGTCTGGACCTTCTCCTCGTCGATCTTCGCCGTCTCGTCACGGTGCATGCGCAGCACGCGGAGCATGTGCTCCTTGTTGTCGCTGTAGCCGGCGAACGGTCCCATGCGGGCGGCGGTGCGAGCCGACGTCGCATAGGCCTGACCGGTCAGCAACGCGGTGATCGCCGCGGCCCACGCCCGACCCTCGTCGCTGTCGTAGGCGTAGCCTTGGGCCATCAGGAGAGCGCCGAGGTTGGCGTAGCCGATGCCCAGCTGACGGAAGCGCCGTGAGGTCTCGGCGATCTTCTCGGTCGGGTAGTCGGCATTGCCGACGAGGATCTCCTGGGCGGTGAACACGACCTCGGTGGCGGCCTTGAAGCCCTCGACGTCGAAGCTGCCGTCCGTCTCGAGGAACTTGAGGAGGTTCATCGAGGCGAGGTTGCAGGCCGAGTTGTCGAGGTGCATGTACTCCGAGCACGGGTTGGAGCCGTTGATGCGGCCCGTGGTGTGCGCGGTGTGCCACTTGTTGATGGTCGTGTCGAACTGCATGCCCGGATCGGCGCACTCCCACGCGGCCTTCGCGATCTGGCGGAACAGCTCCCGGGCCTTGACCGTGCGGACCGGCTCGCCGTTGGTGACGGCACGCAACTGCCAGTCGCGATCGTCGACGACGGCCTGCATGAACTCGTCGGTGACACGCACCGAGTTGTTGGCGTTCTGGTACTGGATCGAGTGGCTGTCCTTGCCGTCGAGATCCATGTCGAAGCCGGCGTCACGCAGGGCGCGGGCCTTGCGCTCCTCGATCGCCTTGCACCAGATGAAGTCCTCCACGTCGGGATGGTCGACGTTGAGGATGACCATCTTCGCGGCGCGGCGGGTCTTGCCGCCCGACTTGATGGTGCCGGCCGACGCGTCGGCGCCGCGCATGAAGCTGACGGGACCGGACGCGGTGCCGCCACCCTGGAGCAGCTCGACCGACGAGCGGATCTTCGAGAGGTTGATACCGGCGCCGGAGCCGCCCTTGAAGATGATCCCCTCTTCGACGTACCAGTTGAGGATCGAATCCATGGTGTCGTCGACGGCGAGGATGAAGCAGGCGCTGGCCTGCTGTGGCACGCCCTTGACGCCGATGTTGAACCACACCGGCGAGTTGAACGCCGCCTTCTGCGTGACGATCAGGTGCTTCAGCTCCGCGCTGAACGCCTCCGCCTCTGCGGTGTCGACGAAGTAGCCGTCCTTGATGCCCCACGCGGTGATCGTGTCGACCACCCGGTCCGCGACCTGCTTCAGCGACCACTCGCGCTCGGGCGTGCCGAGCGAGCCACGGAAGTACTTCTGGGCGAGGATGTTGGTGGCGTTGAGGCTCCACGTGGAGGGCACCTCGACACCGAGCTGCTCGAAGGCCACCGACCCGTCGCGGTAGTTGGTGATGCGGGCGTCACGCTTCTCCCAAATCACCTCCTCGTAGGGGTGGACCCCGTCGGTGGTGAAGTGGCGGCGGATGCCGATCCCCATGCGCTCCGGTGCGATGGCCATGATGTACGAGGTCCTCCCCTAGCGACTGCGTGCTGACGTCGGTGTCTGGTCGTGCGACTGCTCCGAGCCTCGGGATCAGGCTAAACCACAAGATGTTGTGGTCGGCCCCCCGCCGGCTACGAGATGATGGGTAATTACATCATCGGAATTACGTCGCTGTCAACGGTCTGGTGCGCGCGGAACCGCAGGTCAGAGGCCGTTCGCGCGATCTCCCACTTCGTGATCGTCGTCACAAGGGGACGAACCGGACACCGACGCTCGTCAAGCGGCCGCAGGCGGCAGTGGCGCCCGCACGACGACCTCGCCGTACGCGAACCGGACGTCCGCGGTCGGCGCGAGGGAGCGCACGAGGTCGACGGCTGCTCGGTTGCCCCCGAGGACCTCGGCGGTGAAGGCCTCGACACCGGCGCGCGCCGCGGCATCCGCGAGCCGGCGCATCAGCCGGTGCCCGAGGCCACGGTGCTGCCAGGCGTCCTCCACCACGATCGCCACCTCGGCCTCGTTCGGGCGGTCGCGCAGGCGGTCGTAGCGGGCGACACCGACGATCTCGCCGTCGACCTCGGCCACCAGTGCCTCCCGCTGGTCGTGGTCGACGCTCACGAGGTACTCGAGGACGCGGGCCGAAGGTTCGCGAACGGGGCGGAAGAAGCGCCGGTAGACGGTCTCCGGCGAGAGGCGGAAGAACATGCGGCGGAGCGCTTCTGCATCGCGCCGCTCGATCGGGCGGATGACCGCCCTCGGTGTGCTCACACCCTGTTCAACGCTGCCCGACGGCGCGACGTTTCGTGTCTATCGTCACCCCGATGGCGGTTGTGATCGCAATAGACGCAGGAACGACCGGCGTGCGCGCCTTCGCGGTCGACGAAGACGGCCAGCCGGTGGGATGGTCGTACCGGGAGTTCCCGCAGCACTTCCCTCGTCCGGGGGAGGTGGAGCACGACGCCGACGACATCTGGACCGCGGTGCGCACGACCCTCGACGAGCTCTCGGGCAGGCTCGACGAGCTCGGCCACACGATCGCCGCCGTCGGCATCACCGACCAGCGGGAGACCGTGGTCGTGTGGGATCGGCGTACCGGACGACCGCTGTCGAGGGCGATCGTGTGGCAGGACCGCCGTACCGCAGCCCGTTGTGACGCGTTGCGCGAAGCCGGCCATCTCGACCTCGTCCGCCGGCGCACCGGACTCGTGCTCGACCCGTACTTCAGCGCGACGAAGCTCGAGTGGCTTCTCCGCGAGGGCGGCGTCGAGGAGGGGCCGCATCTCGCGTTCGGGACCGTCGACTCGTGGGTGCTCTGGAACCTCACCGGCGGCGCGGTGCACGCAACCGACCCGTCGAACGCGAGCCGCACGCTGTTCTACGACATCGGAGCACTCGAGTGGTCGAACGAGCTGTGCGACCTCTTCTCGGTGCCACCGTCATGCCTGCCCGAGGTGCGGCCGACGTCGGGGCGCTTCGGTGTCACCACGGGCGACACCGGGCTTCCCGAAGGAATCCCGATCAGTGGCATCGCGGGCGACCAGCAGAGCGCTCTGTTCGGCCAGGCGTGCTTCGAGCCGGGGATGACGAAGAACACCTACGGCACCGGATCGTTCGTCCTCATGAACGTCGGCTCGGCGTGTCCCGAACCGGTCGAGGGACTTCTGACGACCGTCGGATGGGTCCTCGCCGACGGCACGACCGCGTACGCGCTCGAGGGTGCCATCTTCGTCACCGGAGCGGCGATCCAGTGGATGCGCGACGGGCTCGGCATCATCGGCGAGGCGGCCGAGACCGGTCCGCTCGCGGCGTCGATCTCCGACACCGAGGGCGTGTACCTCGTTCCCGCGTTCACCGGACTGGGCAGCCCGTACTGGGACCCGTACGCGCGAGGCACGCTCCTCGGCCTCACCCGCGGCGTCGGCCGCGCCCACATCGCGAGAGCCGTCGTGGAGGCGATGGCCTACCAGACGCGCGACGTCGTCGAGGCCATGAGCGCGGCGTCCGGGCACGAGGTGCGGGCGCTGCGGGCCGACGGCGGCGCCTCGGTGATGGACGTCCTCCTCCAGCTGCAGGCCGACCAGCTGCAGGTGCCGGTGGCGCGGCCGACCATCCAGGAGACGACGGCGTTGGGCGCGGCGTATCTCGCAGGGCTCGCGGAGGGTGTGTGGGGATCGTGTGACGAGCTCGCCGAGAAGTGGGCCCTCGACGCCGAGTTCTCGCCGGTCGCTACGCCGATCGCCGCGAACTCGAAGTACGACGGCTGGCGGCGGGCGGTGGAGCGATCGCGAGGGTGGGCGGGTAACGAAGGGGCGTGAACGACGCGGCGAATGACCCCGCCCACCAGCGCCCGGACGGACTCGACGACGAGACGGTCGCGGCCGTCGGCAAGCTCACCGAGGCCCTCGAGTGGATCGAGCGCGCTCGCGGCAGGCTGTACGACTTCCACCAGCTGATCGGCCACGCCGACGCGATGCTCGACGAGGCGGTCGAGCTGCTGGAGGAGGCGGGACACCCGGACATGGCCGATCGGGTGCGCGAGGAGGCGATCGGGCGGAACGTGATCGAGGGACGCTGGACGTTCCAGATCGTCGAGGACTTCGACGCCAACTACTACTCGTGCATCCGCGGCGTCGAGGAGGCGGCCCGCAACGAGCTGTGCGGCGGCAGGAAGCACCTCTTCGAATCCGAGCTCAAGGACAAGCGCCGGACACCGGGACGTCGCGGTCACGAACGCCGTCCGGTTCCCGGCGGATGATCAGGCGCTGGTCAGATCGCGCTGGGGTGGGCGGCCAACGCTCCCCTGCGCCCGAGCTCGGCCCACCGCACGTCCGCGATCCCGGCAAGCGCGGCGAGCTGCTTGCGCTCGACCGACCGCAGAGCCCGCCCCGGGCGGCCGACGACCAGCGTCATGTCGGCCGTCGCGAGCGATGCCCATGCGACGTCGCCGGTCGCTGCGGTAGCGGTGACGCCGCCCGCGAAGGCGAGCACCCATCCGGAGGGCGGGCACTCTCCCACGGACGCAGCGATGACACCGCGACGGACGTCGGCCACGGCGACCCAGTCGCACTCGAACTCGCGGGAGGCGCCGTGTGCCAGCACCTCGAGCACGTCGGCAGGGTGGCGCTGGGCGACGATCGTCGCCGCGGTCTCGAGGGCGGCGAGGCGCGGGTCGGGCCTTCCCTCGGTGGCCACCGGCCGGACCTCTTCCACGTCGACCCCGTCGACCTCGTGGAGCTCCTTCACCAAGAGCGGGACCAGACCGGCCTCAGGCAGCTCCACGACCAGCTCGTCGATCGCGCGGCCCGCGCCGCGCTCGAGGATGTCGATGCCGACGAGGTCACCTCGAACCGCGCCGATGCGCCCGGCGACGGAACCGAGCGCGCCAGGACGGTCGGGCAGCCAGAGTCGGACGACGTAGGTAGGCACGACCGAGACGCTACGAGCCGAATGTGAACGGTCGGTTTCGACCGTGCGACGAGTGGGTTGAGGTGCGCGCTCAGGCGCCTGCGAGGACGGCGACCTTGGTCGGTTCGGCCGCCATGCCCGCATCGTCCTTCCGCTTCGCGTACTGGTTGACGTACTCCTGGCCCGACATCTCGCGAAGCTCGAACATGATCTCGTCGGTGACCTGGCGCAGCACCAGCGGATCCTCGGCGCGGTCGTAGTACTTCGAGAAGTCGAGCGGCTTCGAGATCTTGATCGTGATCGGCATGAACACTCGCGGGATCGCCTGGCCGATGGGCTGGGTCTCGCGGGTCCCGATGCAAGCGACGGCGCACACGGGCACGCGGTTCTGCAGGGCCAGGCGGGCCACCCCGGTGTGGCCCTTGTAGAGCCGACCGTCCGGCGAACGGGTGCCCTCCGGGTAGATCCCGAAGAGGTCGCCCTTCTGCAGGACCTCGGCCGCCGACTCGAGTGCCCGCTGGCTGGCCGGGCCGCCGCCACGCTTCACCGGGATCTGACCGACGGCGCGGAAGAACCACGCCGTCTTCGGGTCTTCGAAGTACTCGGCTTTGGCCACGAAGGTGATCCGTCGTCGGAGGACGAGCGGGAGGAAGAACGAGTCGAACACCGCGAGGTGGTTGCCGGCGAGGATCGCGGCCCCCGAGGCAGGCACGTTCTCGATCCCCTCGACGCGTACGCGCCAGAAGAAGCGGAAGATCGGCGTGAGCAGGGCCTTCACGATCCAATACGCCATGACGGGCGGAGCCTACCCGGCGCCGGTGGCGGACGACCCCGGCCGGGCCTCAGCGATCAGCGCGTTCAGGCGGCTCTCGCACCGCCCGTACTTCTTGCGGTAGCCGCCGCGCCGGTAGCTGTCGGGGAATATCTCGCCGATGGGGCAGCCGGTGGCCGCGAACGTGATGCCGGCGTCGTAGATCTCGTCGATCAACTGGACGAACAGCAGCGCGGCGCCCTGGTTCTCGATCGGCACCACGCCCTCGATCACGACCGCTTCGAGCCCGTCGATCAGCGCGCCGTAGTGGACCGGGTGCACCTTCCGCAGGTGTGCGAGCACGTCGTCGAAGCGGTCGACGGAGACGCTGCCCGGCGGCGCAGCGGCGACGACGCGCGCGACCTCGTCTGCCGTCGAGAGATCGCTGTTGGGAGGGTGCTGGAGGGCACGGAAGTCCGGGCCGTCGATCCGGAGCACCTCGAAGTGCGACGCGATGTCGGCGATCTCGCGTGCGAAGTCCTCCGCGTTGAACCGTCCCTCTCCGAGGCGGTCGGGCACGGCGTTGGACGTGGTGATCACCGTCGTGCCGCTGTCGACGACGGCGCGGAGGAACGTGACCGCCATGCGGGTGTTGGCGACGTCGTCGAGCTCGAACTCGTCGATGCAGAGAATCCGATGGCCCCGGAACGTCGAGATCGCCTTCTGCATGCCGACGAAGCCGACGAAGGCGGTGAGCTCCTCGAACGACAGGATCGACTTCGGTGCCGGCGCGGCGTGCCATGAAGAGGCGAGCAGGTGGGTCTTCCCGACGCCGAACCCGCCGTCGAGGTACCTGCCCCGGACTGCGCTCCCGCTCGCCGGCCGCGCCCGCCGGAACAGCCCACCGCGCCCTGACGCCGCTCCGCCGCCACCGAGCCCGGCCACCAGCGCCTCCAGATCCGTCCGGGCGGCGGCTTGACTCGGATGGTCGGGGTTCGGGTCGAACGTCTCGAACCTCACCGAGCGGAACCGAGGCGGCGGCACGAATCGCTCGGCGAGCTGGTCGGCCGACAGCTGCGGTGACCGGTCGACCAGGCGGACAGGCACGGGCGGCAACTGTGCCACCCATGCCTGCGCCAGTTGCAACTACGTCAGCTCGTCGCCTCCCACGTGAGCGTGACGCCATCGATCCAGGGGGACGGCAGCGCGGCGCGCTGGGTCAGCGTGTCGAGGACGCTCGTCCCCCGCTTCGCCGAGGTCAGCAACGTTGCCGTGAGCGCGATCGCGTTCGAGCCCTCCGGGATCTGGGTGATGAGGTTCATGCTCGGGCCGCTGCCCGTGATTCCGACGGTGGCGCCCCAGTTGAAGACGCCGTCGACGGTGAACACGACCTTCAGCGTCGCCGGTTTGTTCAGGTTCTGGACGTACACCTGCGTCCAGACGCCGTCGCCGCCCAACGGTTCGGGGTACGGGTTCGTGACTGCTTCGAACTTCTCGATCGTCGGTGCGGGCTTCGGCCCGCCCTTCGGCACGCCGCCGGCCGCGGGTGCGGGCCACACGACGAGCCCGACGAACAACAGAGTGACCGCTGCGGTCACCACAAGGAGCCGTTTCACGGAACCTCCCTTCCTGGTTCCTACCTCGAGTGCACCTCGGCGCCGGGCTGGACACAAGAGGCGAACGACCCTTCGGCGGCTGCGTGGTTGAGCCAACTTGACCGCGCGGTCTAGTTTCCGGGACGTGAACCGACGGCTCACGCAGCGGGGGAAGGATCGGCGTCGCCAGCTGATGGACTTCGCCGCGCAGCGGTTCGCGGAGAACGGCTATCACCCCACGTCCGTCGCCGAGATCGTGCAGGGGATGGGCGTCGGCAAGGGCGTCTTCTACTGGTACTTCTCCTCCAAGGAGGAGCTCTTCCTCGAGATCCTGCGCGAGTCGCAGAACGACCTGCGGCGGCGTCAGCAGCAGGCGATCGCCGACGTGCAAGACCCGGTCCTGCGGATCGAGCAAGGCATCCGGGCGACGATGGACTGGATGGCCGAGCACCGCCATCTCCAGTCGCTGTTCCAGTTCGCGGCATCCGAGGAGCGGTTCGCTCCGTCGCTTCGGAGAGGTACGGGCGTGGCCGTTGCCGACGTCGTCCGGCACGTGAAGGACGGCATCGTCGCCGGGCGCATCCGCGACAGCGACCCGGAGATCCTCAGCCACGCCGTGCTCGGCGTGACGAACCACCTCGCCCGCGTGTTCATCTTCGAGCGCGACGAGGAGCCGGAGACGGTCGCCGACGCAGCGATCGCCTTCTGCCGCGAAGGCCTGCTCGGCGCTCCTGCGTAGTCGCTAGCCGAGCTTCGTCAGCGCCCGGCGCAGGTTGCGGATGGCCTGGTTCGTCCGCTGCTCGTTCTCGATCAGCGCGAAGCGGACGTGGCCGTCACCGCCGGGGCCGAAGCCGACGCCCGGGCTCGTCGCGACCTTCGCCTCCCGCACGAGGAACTTCGAGAACTCGAGGCTGCCCATCTCCTTGTACGGCTCGGGGATCGGCGCCCAGACGAACATCGTCCCGAGCGGCTTCTCGATGTGCCAGCCGATGCGGTTGAGCCCGTCGCACAGCACGTCGCGCCGCGACTGGTAGATCTCGTTGACGAACTTCGGGTAGTCGCTCGCCTCGTTCATCGCGACGGTCGCCGCGATCTGGATGGGCTGGAACGTGCCGTAGTCGAGGTAGCTCTTGAGCTTCCCGAGCGCGGCGACGACCTCGCGGTTGCCGACCAGGAACCCGACGCGCCACCCGGCCATCGAGAACGACTTCGTCAACGTGTAGAGCTCGACGCTCACGTCCTTCGCGCCGGGAACCTGGAGGATCGACGGCGGCTGATAACCGTCGAAGCTCGTGTCCGAGTACGCGAAGTCGTGAACCAGCACGATGTCCTTCTCGCGCGCGAAGTCGACGATCCGCTGCATCCACTCGAGGTCGACCACCGCGGTCGTCGGGTTGTGGGGGAAGCTCAGGATCACGACCCGCGGCTTCGGCCACTGGTGCTCGTAGGCCTCGCAGATGTTGTCGAAGAAGTCCTGATCGGGTCCGACGGGGATCTGCTGCACCTCGGCGCCGGCGAACAGCGGGGCATAGATGTGGATGGGGTAGCTCGGGCTCGGTACGAAGGCGCTGTCGCCGGGGCCGAGCAGCACCCACATGAGGTGGCTGAGGCCTTCCTTCGCACCGATCGTGGTGACGATCTCGGTGTCGGGGTCGAGCTCGACCTGCCACTTGCGCAGGTACAGGTCGCTGACCGCCTGCCGGAGCTTGGGGATCCCCTTGCTCTGGCTGTAGCGGTGGTTCCGGCCGTTGCGTGCGGCCTCGGCGAGCTTCTCGACCGCGATGTCGGGCGACGGGATGTCGGGGTTGCCGAAACCGAAGTCGATGACGTCGTCACCAGCTCGGCGTGCCTCGATCTTCAGGTCGTTGATGATCTGGAAGACGTACGGCGGCAGGCCGTTGATGCGACGGAACTCCATCCGTCAAGCCTACGCGGCTGCTACTGCCTCGCTGATCGAATTGAGGGCGCGGTCGGGGGGTTCGCCCGGCTTGTACTGCGGCGCCAGCACGGCCCAGGTCGCGCCCGCCTCCCGCAGGCTGCGCAGGAGGTCTGCCGGGTTGCCCGGGTAGTCGTTGACGACGCCGCCCCACGTGACCTCGCCCGTCGCGGCGGCGTGCTGGACGCGACCGGCGTCCACACCCCAGAGGTTGAGCGGGACGCCCTCCTCCCGAGCGAGGTGCGCGACACGCTCGCTCAGCCCGCCGACCCACACGGTCGCGCCCGCGTCGACGCTACGGCGGACGCAGCTGCGGAGGCGGTCGAGTCGCGCGTCGAGGGGCGGGAACGGGATGCCGTACGCCTCGTTCTCCGGCTTGCTGAGCTTGTCGCCTGCGCCAAGTCCCGCGATGAACCGGTCGGGACCCAGGATGCGAACCATCGCTTCGACGTGGTTGGCCAGCATCGCGTCCGGGAGGAGGCTCACCCGCGCGACGAGCGTGCCGAGGACGACCCGGTCGGTGTGGTGGGCGAGGGTGCCGAGAAGCGGCCAGCAGCTGAGAGCGGGTCTGTCCGGCTGTCCGATCGCCCACAGGTGGTCGAAGACGAACACCCCGTCGACCTTCGGATCTGCGTCGACCGCCCTCGCCGCGGCGATCGCATCGTCGGCCGACGCGCGGAACTGCGGCAGCGTCACCCCGATCCTCACGCCGACATCCTGCACCAGAGGACGAGAGCGGCGGTCAGGAGCGGGTGAGGAGGGCGGCGCCTATGGCGCCGGCGCGTTCGCCGAGGGCGGCGGCGACGATGGGGACGTCGGGGCGGTGCGCGTCGGCTTCGACGAGCGCGTGGAACGACGAACGGACCGGGTCGAGGAGAACGGCGCCGGCTTCGATGAGCCCGCCTCCGAGGACGATGACCTCGGGGTCGAGCGCGTTCGCGAGGTTGGCGAGCCCGAGGGCGAGGTACCAGGCGAACTCGGCCATCACCGCGGCTGCGGCCTCGTCCCCCTCCGCCGCGGCCGTCGTGACGTGCTCGCCCTTGACGGCCTCGGGGTCGCCGCCAGCGAGCTCGACGACCCGCGGCGCACGACCGGCTATCGCAGCCTCACGCCCGAGGCGGCCGAGTCCGCTGCCGGATGCGAAGCGCTCCCAGCAGCCCCTCTGCCCGCACGGACACGGCGGCCCATGGCGGTCGATGATCATGTGGCCGATCTCGCCGGCGAAGCCGTTCGCCCCGCGGTAGAGGGAACCGCCGAGCACGAGTCCTCCCCCGATGCCCGTCCCGAGGGTGACGAGGAGCGCGTGGTGCGACCCGGCCGCGGCGCCGGCACGCCCCTCTCCCCACGCCGCGCAGCTTGCGTCGTTCTCGACCACCACTCGGTCGACGCCGACGGACGCGAGCCGATCCCGCAGCAGCGCGCCGAGGTCGAGTTGCACGACCCCCGGCAGGTTCGGCGCGAAGCGGAGCACGCCCCGATCGTCGACCAGCCCGGGCACCCCGACGCCGATGGCCTCCACCGGCCCCACATCCGCCGCCCGTCGCGCTAGCTCGAGAGCGACGTCGGACAACACGTCGACGACCGCTTCGGACCCCGACGGCGTCGGCAGCCGGTGCTCGTCGACGACAGCTCCGTCGGCGTCGAGCACGACCCCGAGGCACTTCGTTCCGCCGAGGTCGAGTCCGATCGACGTAGAGGTCAACGGATCAGAAGCGCAGCAGCGCGCCGATGCGCCCGAGGACGTCGAGGTCGGCGTTGTCGACGCACACCTTCACCCGGGCCGCCTGCTGCATCGCTTCCTCGATGGCACGTTCGACGATGTCGTCTTCCCGTTCCATGGTGTCGCCGCAGGTGGGGCAGGACGGACCGCGAGCGGCGAGGCAGCCGCAGCCGGGGCACGAGAAGCCCGCCTCCTCGAAGCCGTCGGACACGACGAGGGTGTCGACCCGTCGCTCCGACAGCGCGGCGAGGACGCCGGCAAGCCCGCCTACCGCGCCCGAGCCGGCAGCCGTCCCCTCGCGAACACGCTCGACCAGATCGGCTTCCTTGCGCCGCTCGATGCCTTCCTCCACCTCGATCGCCGCCGCGCAGATGTCGGCTTCGGACGCGGTGATCGGCATGTGCACCCGGGCCGCGATCCGCTCCCGGAGATACGGGTGGAGGTCGGACTCGAGCTCGTTCGCGATCTCGTCCGCCGCCGAGATGATCAGGTGGTCGAACGGGCGCGTCTGGAACTCCTCGAACGCGAGCTGCGCGGCGTTCTTGAGGTGCTGGTGCGCGGCGGCCTCGATCTTGTGCTTGTCGTGCCGGCGATCCTTGTGCCCGGTGTCGTCGTCGTTGCGGGGCAGTGCGTCGAACTGCTCGCTGCGGTCGACGAGGCGGCCCATCTCGAACACCAGCATCCGGGTGCGCTGCCGGTCGGTCAGCAGCACGGCGAACCGCTCGTGCGTCGCGAGCACGGACTCGAGCTGGTGGACGTGCGGCGTCTTGTTCACCACGAGCTGATCTCGCACTGCGACGGGCAGCTCGAACACCTGGAACAGCTGGTCACCCGACGCGAACAGCGCGAGCCCGCGGGTGCGTGAGCGGTCGACGCCGCCGCGCACGTAGGACTCCACCCGCTGGAGGTCGTCGATCGCTCCGGGATGACCGGACGCGAACGTCTCAGTGGCCGCCCGCACCATCCGCTCGACCCTCGCCTCGCAGTCCTGGTACTTCGGCCACCGCTTGCCGTCGACGTCGAGGTAGAGCGTGACCACCGCACGTTCGCCGGCATTGAACCCGGCGAGGGCCCGGACGTTGTCGTCGTTGAGCTCGACTGCCATTCCCCTCCTCAGATCGAACGCACGGCAGCGCGTGCGCCCAGGCCGTTCGCCCACGTCTTCACGTCGCCTTCGTCGCCGACGATGACCACCTGCGACGACAACGCGACTCGTTCGAGCAGACGGAGCCCTCGCTTGGCCGGTATGGCCCGAGCGTCGACCACGAACGGGGCGTCGGCCTTCGCAGCTCGCGCAGCGGCGAGTCGCGCGAGAAGCCAGGCCTCCGACGCCACTCCGGCGGTACCGGACGACGTTCCGCCCGCAGCTGCCGCGGCCGCTTCCTTCACCGCCGCAGCCGCGTCGGTCGAGGCGGCGCGCGCCGCGTCGAGCGACTTCTCCGCATCGGCGAGCTTCGCCTTCGCCGCATCGACCGCGACTCGAGCTGCGTCGCTCTCCTGCTCCTTTGCCGCTGCGTCGCGCGATGCCGTCGTGCTCAGCTCCAGGCGGTGACGGGCGGCCACCAGGGCCTCCTTCGCCTCGCGCTCTGCGGTCTCGGCTTCCTCCAACGCTGCGGTCAACTCCGCGAACGGGTCAGCCGGTGAGATCCCGGCCCCGCGCTCCTCGGCCGGACGGTTCTCGATGTCGGACGCGGTGTCGTTGCCGAAGAAGGCATCGGCCTTGCGCTCCGCCAGCACCCCGTCGATCTCCGCGAGGCGGGCGTCGATGTTCCGCAACGACTCGTCGAGCTCGGCGTGCTGCGCCTTCCTTGCAGGTACCTCCGCGAGCCACCGCTCGGCGGCTGCCTCCGGATCGCCGTCGACCTCGACGCCTTGGGTGCGCAGGGCCTCGAGCAGTTGCTGCTCGGCCCATTCCGTGTCGACCACGGTCTCCACGTGCGCCCGCAGTCGCTCCTCGATCTGCTCGTCTTCGACACCAGCGTCGCCGAGCACGGCGAACGCCTCGTTGCGGATCTGCGCCTGCTCCTCCTTGGCCTCGGTGTACTCCGGCGACGCCTCACCGCCGTGCAGCTCCTCCCAAACGGCTTCCGCGTCTGCGAGCGCCGCTCGTGCGCTGGCTATCCGCTCCTCCGCGCTCACTCCACCCTCAAGGTCGGGTGCGATCCGCTGGAGGTACTCGCCGTAGGAAACCACGCCGAGTGCCGCGAGTGCCGCCCGTTCGGCCTCCTGCGTCTGCTCGAGTCGTCGCTTGTTCGTCCGGCTGCCCTTGCGCATGACGCGCTGCTCGGCCTCCAGGACCTCGCGGTGGGCCCGCTCGACGGCGTCGACCTTCTCGCCGTCGACCGCTTCGCCGGGCGTCGCTTCCGCCCTCGCGAGGGCTTCCCGCGCCTCGTGCAAGGCCGCCAGCGCAGGGGTCACCAACCACTCCGGTGGAGCTGGCGGCGCCGGAAGTGAAGCGAGCCGCTCGTGCACGGCCACCCAACGGTCGGCCAGGGCCACGGCGCGCTCCGACGGCTTCGGCTTGACCTGCCGCAGGCGCCGGAGACCGACGAGAGCCTCTTCGACACCGCTCGCCTCGGGCGGTGCGCCGAGCTCGGAGATCGTGGCGAGAAGGGACGCCCGATCCTTCTCGAGCCCCGACTTCTCGTCCTGGAGCCGCGCCGCCTCGTCGCGTTCGGCCGAGTCGCGCGCCTGGCGCTCGCGCTCCTCCTGCTCGTGGGCCTCGCGCGCCTGGACCAGAGCGCGCCGAGCTGCGGCCGCACCCGCCTGAGCGACCTCGAGGCGAGCTTCGGCTGCGTTGACCGCATCGGTTGCCTCGTTGTCGATCGATCGGTTCGTGTCGAGCAGCGTCGACTGCGCCGATGCATAGGCCGCCTCGGCGTGCTCGAGCGCCGCACGGGCATCGGCCACGGCTGCCTCGGCCTGCGCTACCGCGGCCTCCGCTTCCGCGCTCCCCACGTCCGCAGATGCTCCCTGGCCCGCGCCCGGTGCTGGCGACGAAGCAGGCGCCACCGGCACCTCCTTGGCCCGCACGACCGCTACCGCTCCGACCGCCCGCGCCAACTGCTCGACCACGTCGTCTCGCCGCGAACCGGTCACGGTCACCACCGTCACGCCGTCGTGCAGCTCGATGCTGCGCTTCGGGCCCTTGCCGCTGAGCGGGATCGACTTCACGAGACGCGGATCCGGGTCACGCCCGCCGCCTCGTCGTCAGCGTTGCGCACATCGGGCGCATCGCCCGTCGCCCGGCGTCCGGCCTCCGCGAACCCGTGCACCACGACCGCCGCCTGAGCCGGGTCGCGGACGACCTCTTCGGCCACGTCGAGGAACGCCCGCACCGCGGCGATGACCTCGAGAGCCGCCGACTGGAGGTGCTCCACTCCCTCGCGGGCTCGCTGTTCGTTCACTCGTGCTCCTCGGATCGGGGTGCGAAGGTGACTTCCAATCGATCGCCGACCATCGTCGCACCTCTCACGGCGCGCCGTCTCAAGCTGTCGGGCAGAGCGACCGCGCGGCGGTGCGGCCCCACCCGGACGAGCAGTTCGTCGCCCCGCCTCCCCAGGTCGAGCTCGTCCTTGTCGGCGAACGGCAGCGCGATCGACAGAACGAGGTCGTCCCCTCGCCGCTCGAGCACGAACGGCGCGTCGCGGTGAAGCACGGCGGCGACGTCGACGTCGTCATACAGGCGCTCACCGAAGGCGCGGAGCGCATCGGCACCCACGATCTCCTCCGACGCCAGCTCGCCCTCGAGCACGGGAAGAGGCGCGAACCCGTCCCGGATGGCTTCGAGGTGCTCCGCGTGGCTTTCCTTCCACGCCTTGAACCACGGGTCGGTGACGTCATCAGGAAGCAGGCGGTTCGCGATCACCGCGTCGACCGAGTAGCCGAACAGCGACAGGTACGTGGCCATCCGCTGCGCCTCGGCGATCACCATTCGCTCCGGGTTCACCACGAGTCGCACCGACGTCAGCTCCGGATCGACGAGGAGCTCGCGCACCCCCTCCAGTCGCTCGTAGAACGACTGCGTCGCGCCGAACACCTCGTCGCCTGCCACGGGAAGGCTCGTGAAGGTCGACAGGAGCGGCCGGAGGACGTTCGTCACCGTGCGCCCGGCCGGGAACAGCCGATCCATGTACCACGACAGGATCCCCGGCAGCGAGAGCAGGCGGATGGTCTCCGCCGTCGGCCCGCAGTCGACGACCACCACGTCCCAGTCGCCCGACTCGGCGAACTCCTTGATGTCGGTGAGGCTGAACAGCTCGTCGAGGCCGGGAAGCACCGCCAGCTCCTCCGCGGCGATCGCGTCGGCGCCGGCCCAGTCGAGCACCCGCACGAGGTACCGCTGGATGTCGCCCCACACCTCCTCGAGACGTTCGGTCGCGTCGAGCTGCTGGCCGAAGAGCCCCGGCCGCACCTGACGAAGCGTGCTGTCGAGATGCGCGCCGTAGGCGTCGCTCAACGAGTGGGCCGGATCGGTGCTGAGCACGACGGTGCGGAGCCCAGCGTCAGCGCAGCGCAGCGCAGTCGCAGCGGCCACGGTCGTCTTCCCGACGCCGCCCTTGCCGGTGAAGAGGAGGATGCGCGTCGAGACGGTGCTCAAGACTCCGCGCGCGCCTTGAGATCGCGCAGAGCGGTGCCCAGGATGCGGGCCTCGGCACGTCGCTTGATGAACGACACGAGCGGGACCTTCAGCTCGACCGTGAGGTGATACGTCATGTTCGTGCCGCCCGAGCCGTCGTCGTCGAAGACGTACTGGCCGTCGAGCTTCCGGGTGAGGTCGCCGTCGGTCTGGATCCACCCGAGCACGCGTGGCGCCTCGGCGTAGTCGTATTCGAGGGTGTACCGCGTGCTCTGACCCATCGCACCGGCTCGGAATCGCACCTTCGTTCCCCGACCCTGGTCGTCACGCTCGAGGACCTCGACGCTCTTCAGATCGCCCGCCCACTCCGGATAGCGCTCGAAGTCGATCGCTATCGCGAAGCACTGGTCGGGCGGCGCCTCGATGTGGATCTGTTGGGTGGCTTCGTCGGTCATCGCGCTTCATGTCCTCGAGTGTCAGGTGGTGGGGGCGTTCCGCTTGATGACGGCGTGGTAGTAGCCGGTCACGATCCCGTAGCCGATGAGCAGCGGGGCCGTGAGCATCGCGATCGCCAGCCAACGTACCCACGCGTCGCGGTCGGCTTTTCCGCCGGGAAACTGGTGCGCCGAGCGGTTCCACGCGTCGAGGAACGCGAGGAGCACGGGCAGCTCGAGCCCGAAGAGGAGAACCAACCAGCGCACGAGCCCTCGATGCTACTTGGCGGTCCTACGCGAGAAGGTGCCGTAGCGGGCGCCCCACAGCCCGGCCAGACCGAGGCCGAGGACGGGGACGAGGATGCCGAACGCGAGGCTCGTGAACGGTCTCGCCGACGCAGTGGCCAGCGCGACGATCGTCTGCACCGCGAGGCTCGCCATCATCGATCTCCGCACGGCGGCGGGAGCGGTCTCGCCGGCGAGGAAGTACAGGCCGCCGATCCCGATCGCATCCGTGCGCGACCGCCCGATCGCGATGGCGTACGACCAGAGGAACGCCGCGGTTCCGATCGTGAACAGCGCGAGCGCGACGCCAGCGGCGACGGGTCGGAGCCCGTCGACGAGAACCGCTGCTACCGACGTGATGGCGAACACGCCGGTTCCGACCCACGAGATGCGTGGCAGCTGCTCCGCCGACACCAAGTTCATGGCAGAGCCGCAAGCGTCGCGCCGAGGCGGTCCGCCAGCACGTCGTACGAGAACGAGGCCTCGGCCCTTGCCCGGGCCCGTGCTCCCATCGCTCTGGCGGCGGCGCGATCGACCATCAGGCGTTCGATCGCTGCGGCGACCTCACGCGCGTCGGACGGCCTCCGGATCACCACGCCGGTGTCGCCGTCGACCACCGCTTCGGCGGACCCACCGCTGTCGCCTGCGATCTGGGGCACACCGCAGGCTGCGGCCTCGAGGAAGACGATGCCGAAGCCTTCCTGCTCAAGCCCGGCCCATCGGTTCCGGCACACCATGGCGAACGCGTCGGCGCACCCGTAGAGCGCGGGCAGGTCGTCGTCGGGCACTCGACCGAGAAGGCGCGCCGGAGCGTGCGAGGCGGCAATCCGCTTCTCGAGCCTGTCGTGGTCGCGCCCGCCGCCTGCGATCGCGACCTGCAGCTTCGGGTACCGCGGCGCGAGCTCAACCGCCGCGTCGATCACGACGTCGAAGCCCTTTCGTGGAACCAGGCGGCTGACGCCGACGACGACGAAGGCATCGGGATCGTCCGACAGCCCGAACCTGCGCCGGGCGGCGTGCTTGTCATCCTCGCCGAGCGGACGGAACCGGTCGGGATCTACGCCGGGCGGCACGACCGTCGTCGGCGGCATGCCACTCCCCGCCGCCATCCGCGCTTCGTCGGCGGCGTACTCCCCCGCGCTGATGACGTGGCAGGCGCCACGAAGCGCCGACGCCAGCGCGCGGCGGGCGCCGGGAAGTCGTGCCGGCACCGTGACCTCGGCGCCGTGCAGCACCAGGGCGTACGGACGCCGCAGTGACGACCCGATCAGGCCCAGCGGCGGCCAGAGGACGGGGTCGAGGAGGACGACCTTGGCGGAGACCTCGTCGGCGAGCTCGTCGATGCGACGCACGAGCCCCGGGGTCGGCACCATCACCTTCTGGTCGATGCGCTCGACGCGATAGGGCTGCGACCTGTCGAAGGCGGCAGCACCTTCGTACGCCGTGGTGAGAACCGTCACGTCCTCCGGGGGAAGCCGGCGCCACAGCTCCCACAGGTAGTTCTGGATGCCGCCGACCTTGGGCGGGAAGTCGTTCGTGACGAGGAGATGCGGCATGCGGCTCAGGTCATGCTGTCCGAGCCGGGACGGCATCTCCAAGCTCGTCTCGCACCATCGGCGACGGGTCGTCCCGCACTGCCTCGAGGAGGGCGTCGAGGCCGAGTCGTCGGGCCGCCCAGACCGCATGGGCTCGCACGATCTCCCGCTCGTCCTCGAGCGCGGCTCGCAACGAGACGCCGACATCCGGATCGTCGGGATCGCCGACGTTCCCGAGAACGACGAGGGCGTTGCGACGCAGGTACGCGGGGTCGCGCTTCGGGACGTACCAGCGCCCGTGGGCGTCTAGCAGCGCGTCGTCGTCCATCCGCAGCAGCGCAACCACGTCGACGGAGGGCTCGGCATCGGCGGCCGCGGGCGCGGCCGGGCGGCGGCGCTCGTCGAGGCGGTTCGGGGGGCAGACCTCCTGGCAGTCGTCGCAGCCGTAGATGCGGTCGCCGAGCGCGACCCGATGCTCTCGAGGGAACGAACCGGGCGCTTCGAGGAGCCACGCGAGGCAGCGGCGAGCATCGAGCACCCCGGGCTCCACCAACGCCCCCGTGGGGCAGGCCGGCAGGCAGCGGGTGCAGGAGCCGCATCCGTCGTCGGTGGTCAGCGCCTTCTCCGCAGTCGGGCGGAGTGGCGCGTCGGTGACCACCGACCCGAGCACGAACCACGACCCGAGCCCCGGCAGCAGCAGGTTCGCGTTCTTGCCGAACCAGCCGAGGCCAGCGCGGTGCGCGGCGGCGCGATCGACCAGCGCGTTGTCGTCGACGAGCACCCGCGCCTGCCAGCCGTCATCGCGGAGCACCTCAGCGACGTCGCCCAGGGCGCGCCGGAGCGGCGCGTAGAAGTCCTCCCAGGAGTACCGCGCGACGGATGCGCGGATGCCGGTGCCGGTGCCGTGGTCATCGTCGGTGCTGCGCCGGTAGCCGAGGGCGCCGACGACGAGGGCCTGTGAGCCGGGCAGCGAGCGAGCGGGGTCGGTCGATCGGGCCGGGTTGCGGTACGTGAAGGCCATCCCCCCGTGCAGCCCGCTCGAGCGCCGGTCCTCGAGGATCGCCCGGACGTCCGGAAACGGCTCGGCCGACGCAACGCCGATGGCGTCTAGTCCGGCCGCCATCCCGGCGGCGATCGCTCGCTCGCGAAGGTCGGCGGTCACTCCGCCAGTCTGCTCGCTACGGCTTGCGGCCGAAGCGGCGCCGCTTCGGTTGCGCCGCGGGCTGCGCCGGCCGCAACGGCCGAACGCCGCCTGGAACGACGACGTCGCTGCCGCCGGCCTGGTTGGCTCGGATCGTCACGACCCGGCCCTCGTCGATTGGTATCGCCGTGTCGTCCGGAAGAGGACGCACCGCCGGACGCGGCCGCTCTTCGGTGTCGACGGGTGCCACCCGCGCGCCGGGTCGCGCCGGCGACGCGGCGACTTCGGCGACTTCGGCGGCGGCGGCCCGCTCGGCCCGCGCCCGACGTCGCGCCTCCCGGCGGGCCCGCGCTTCCGCGTCATCGGGTGCTGCGCCCCCGTGGCTGGTCGGCTCCTGTGTCTCGGGTTCGGCCTCGCTGCTGGCGTTCGTCCGCCGCAGCGCTGCTGATGCCGATGCCGAATCGCTCGCGCTGGGGAAGCTGAGCGGAGCGGAAGCGTGTGCAGGAGGCGACGGCGGCGTGCGTTGGGGTGCCGAACGAGCCGCCGGAGCCGCGGCTGGGGTGGTGACGCCGCGCCCTGCGGGGCGCGCCGCTCCGCGCGGTGAACCCGCGGCGGCCGCATCCCGCTGGCGGCCGACCATCTCCAGCCGCCGGCGATCGAGCTCGTTGACCGGGGGCTTCGGCGCAGGCGCCGGGACGACCGACGGGGCTTCGGGCGGTGCGGCCTGGCGTCCTGGGCCCGACGTCGCGCGCTTGGCGGCACCGGAGGTCTTCGCGGCCCGAGCCGACCTGGACGACTTCGCGGTGCGGCCGGCCTTCGCGACCTTGCTTGCGCGGGCGGCCTTCACCGCCTTCTTCGTCCCGACCTTCTTCGTCGCAGCGTTCTTCGTTGCAGACGTCGGACCCGAGCGCTTCGCCGCCTTGGTCACCTTCGCCGCCGCCTTGACGCTCTTGGTGCCGCGCGCGGTGGCCGGAGCCACACGGCGAGAACCGCCGGCCTTCTTCGTCGTCGACCTCGCCGGGGATCTGCTCGTCGACTTCGCCGGCGGCTCGTCGCCCTCGTCGAGCGCGGCACGCGGACGCTTCCGGACCTCTTGCGGATCGGGAACCAGCGACGCGATGCGCCTGCGCTTGCCGGGCTCGACGTATCCGAGGTCTGCGGCGATCCGGTTCCTGGCGACGACCTCGCCCTCGCCCAGGTCGACCTCCCACTCGGCGCGCTGGCGACGGCCACGGATCGTGATCTCGAAGACCACGCCCCACGCCAGTCCGCCGACGTTGAACGCCGACCAGCACGCGTCGAACTCGTCGTCGAGGAGACGGACGCCTCGGTCGGCGAGGTTCCACCGCACCGACAGACCGAGGGGCTCGGCCGACTCGCCCCGGCGCGGCCTCGTGTACACCAGCTCTCGCGCGCTGGCCACCACACGCGCCCGCTCGGCGAGCACCGGCGGCGCGAACTTGATGATCCACTCCTCGTCGGCGTCAGCCTCGGACGCCACTTGCGACGGCGTGCGACCTGCTCGGAGTCGGGCCTGGATCTCGCGCGGCGACAGGAGACTCGAGCGCTTCGTGGGCGTCCGCTCCACCGGCACCAGCTCCGGCGGTGCGTGGAGGACGTCTTCGCCGGCATCGGCGTTGCGGCGGCGCACGGCAGCGGCGATGACGTCGAGCAACTGCTCGTCGAGGGGCACGACGAACGACCCCGACTTCGCGCCCTTCTTGGCGCTCAGGATCAGGTGGTCAGAGTCCGTGGTGAAGCCGACGAGGTGGAGCTGTTGCACGCAGGGCTCCCGGCCCAAGCCGACCCGCCGATCGGGCCGCACTTGGCGCGGACGGTATCACCGGCCCTTTCGTGCGAAGGGGACCCTCGCCGCCCTTCCTCAGCCCGTGCCGGCGCTCTCGATCGGCTGGTGCCGTAGCTCGGGCACGAGACCGCCCTTGATGAGCATCCGCACCGCCCGCTCCTCGGCGACGTCGATGATGATGGCGTCGTCGGGCTCGCGCCCGCAGATGAACGTGACGATGCAGTCGCCGCAGGCGTCGGTCGCCTTCATCGTGCACTCGTCGCAGCTGATCCGGATCGTGTCGCGCTCCATGCCGACAGCGTGACGGACACCTGAGACAAAAAAGATCGCAAGCGACCGCAAGATCCGCCGGCTTCGCGCGTTACCGGTGCATCTGCGGCCCGGGTACCCGTGCCGCGGAGGTCGGCCCCGCCCTCCGTTGACCCCCGGAGGACGGGGCCGGCTGCGTTTCAGGTCGCCGTCGGGCAGCTCACGGTCGTTCGCGGCGCAGGAGACCGAAGAGCTGCGCTTGGCTGATCACGTTCGCCCCGCGAGCGGTCGCGCCCACACGCACCCGCTGGTCGTCGCTCGCCACCAGCACCGGCCGGGCAGGCGGCGTGACGTCGATCATCTCGAGGAGGACGTCGTCGGCCTCGACGTCAGCAGCCGTGAACCGCACCCGCACGTTGGTGCGCATCGGCAGCGGCTCGGCGGACGCGTCCCGTCCCGCCCCGTCGAACACGATGACGACCTCTGCTCCGACCCGCGCAGCCAGTTCACCGGCCGCGTCGGCCAGCCGTGCCCGCTGCATCTCGAGCGGCGCATCGGGCCACGCTCGCAGCGTCGCGTTGTACCCGTCGACGAGGACCACCGCGTGCGGCGCCCGGATCCACGCCTCGGCGGTCTCGGGCGAGTCCTCGAACAGCCCGTTCGGCACCGGCAACGGGCGCCGCCGCCCGCCCCGACCCTCCGGGCTCGGCGCGACTGGTGGCGGGTCCGCTGCCGCTGGGGGGACGGCGGCCTCCGCGCGGCCGAGTGCATCTCTCAGGTTGTTCGCCGCTACCTCGGCGTCTGCGAGTGCAGACCGGAGCTCCGGCGTCATCCGTGCGACCTCGACCCTGGCGGCCTCCGTGGAGCGCTCTGCGATCGTGGCCCGCAACAGCTCGAGCTCAGAACGGAGCCGCCGCGCCTCGGCGTCGGCAGCGGCCACGCGTCGATGGGCGGCATCACGTTCGCGCTCCAACCGCTCGATCGACCGCTCGGCCTCCTGCAGCGCCGACTCTGCCGCCGTCCGCGCGCTCCGCATCTCCGCGAGTTCGACTGTCAGTCGACTGACGTCGTTGCGGGTCCGGGCCAGCGCGTCTGCGAGCGTCGCCGCCTCCTCCTCGATCGCGACGAGACGGCGTTGCGCGACCCGCTCCCCGGCGGCTTGCGCTCCTTCGGCTCGCGCCGCTTCCGCTTCGCCCACGAGCTCCTCGACTCGCTCCGCCCAGCGGTCGGGCCGCCGGACGAAGAGATCGCCCGCCTCACCCAGTCGCTGCTTCGTCGCCTCCGGCGACGACGCGACGGCCGCCCGGAGGTCGTCGTTCTTGTCGAGCGCGTCGATCACCGACGCGATCGCTCGAGGAGGGAGCTTCGCGAAGCGGAGCAACGGCAGGAGCGGCCGCGGCGGGGGCACCGGCGGCACCTCAGCCCGTCGCGCCCTCACCACCTCCAGCGTCAGCTCCGCCAGAGACCGGAGCAGCGCGTCGCGCTCCGCCGTCACGGGCTACCCCTCTGCGGGATCGATCTCGACGACCGATGCACCCGTGGCGCACCACCGGCACACCACGTCGTCGATCGTCTCCTCCAGCACCTCTTCGTCCTCGATCGACAGCTCGCCGCCGAGGGTGAAGTGATGGAACGCCGTCGTGCGACGGGTGGACGTGACGGTGAATCGGGTGAGGTTCCCGCAGGCGTTGCAGCGGTATCGACGAGGAGGTTGGCTGCCGGACACGGGTCGCCGAGCATACCGAGGGCGGTCGCGAACGCTGGGTAGGCTCCCTCCGCTCCACCTGCTGCATCGCTGATCTGAATCGCCGTTCGCAAAGGGCTCACCATCTCCTCCCGCGCTCGACAGCTCCTCGACCGCTCGCAATCTGCGAACCCGCTCCCCGAAGGCACCGTCGCCGTCGGCGCGGGGCTCGTGGTGAACGGCATCGCTGCGTACCTGTTCTTCATCATCGCCGGGCGCGCCCTGGGTGCCGACCGCTACGCGGAGTTCTCGGTGCTCTGGACGCTGGTGTTCTTCGCCGCGCCCGGCTTCATGTTCCCGCTCGAGCAGGAGGTCAGCCGGGCGGTCTCGGCACGGCGTGCTCGTGGGTTCGGCGGCGGGCCGGTGATTCGCAAGGCAGGCGCTCTCGGTTTCGCGCTTGCCGGCATCCTCGCGGTCGTCGTGCTCGGGTTGTCGGGGCTGATCCTCGACCACCTGTTCGACGGCGAGGTCCTTCTGCTCGTCGGCCTGCTCATCGCGCTGCCGGCGTACGCGCTCATCCACCTCAGCCGCGGGACGCTGTCGGGCACCGGGCGCTTCGCGTCGTATGGATGGGTCCTGGCCGGTGAGGGCGTGATCCGCATCCTCGCGGGTCTCGCGCTCGCGCTCGTCGGCATCAAGGTGGCGGGTGCGTACGGCCTCTTGATCGCGCTCGCGCCACTGGTGGCGCTGCTGATCGTCCTCAGTCGAGAGCGGAACCTCCTCCAGCCGGGGCCCGAGGCGTCGTGGTCGGAGCTGTCGGAGGCACTCGGGTGGCTGCTCCTCGGCGCGGTCCTGTCGCAGGGGTTCGTGAACGCATCGGTGCCCCTGGTGAAGATCCTCGCGGCCCCTGGTGAGGACGCCGTCGCGGGCCAGTTCCAGGCGGGTCTCATCATCAGCCGCGTCCCGCTCTTCCTCTTCCAGGCGGTGCAGGCATCGCTCCTCCCGAAGCTCGCCAGCCTGGCGGCCGAGGGCCGCCTCACCGACTTCCGTACCGGCCTCAAGCGGCTCGTCGCCGTCGTCGTGGCCATCGGCCTCGCAGCGACCGTCGGCGGTTTCCTCATCGGTCCGTTCGTGCTGCGGCTGTTCTTCGGGAGCGAGTTCGACGAGCTCGGGAACGCCGACATCGGGTACCTGGCGCTGGCGAGCGCCGCGTTCATGCTGTCGATGGCGCTGTCGCAGGCACTGATCGCCCTGCGCGGCTACGCGAAGGTCGCGGCAGGTTGGGCGACAGCCATCGTCGTCCTCGCGCTGGTGACGTGGCTCTCGACCGACGAGCTACTGCTTCGGGTGGAGCTCGGCCTCGTCGGTGGGTCGCTCATGAGCATCATCGCGATGTCGGTCCTGCTCGCGGCGCAGATGCGCGGCGGCGTCCCGGACACGGTCGCGCCGCTCATCGAGGAGCTCAGCCCGAGCCACGAGATCATCGAGCCGTAGGATCGACGCCCCGTGAGCGCTCCGTCGTCCGACGCCGATTCGATCGACGCCCTCGTCGACAAGCTGAAGGAACGAGTCGCCGAACGTCGCCGAGCCGGCGAGTATCCCGAGCGGCTCGTGGAAGATCTCGACGCGCACTTCGAACGGATCGCCGCGCACCGGTTTCCGGCCTACGACTTCGACGTGCTCCGAGCGAAGCTCGGTGCGCTCGACGCAGCGGGTGCGTTCAACCCCGATCAGATCAGCTACGCGACACGGGTCCCGGGCGGGTCGTTCATCCACCGTCTGCTCGGAAAGGTCGTTCGGCGTCAGACCGAAGGGATCCTCGCCCAGGCCCAGCGTCACGCCGACGCCGTTCGCGACGCGCTGTGGGAGGTCGTGGCGGCCCTCGAGACGCCTGCTGCTCACACGCACGTCGACCTCGTCGGCGAGATCGAAGCGATCTTCGAGAAGCTCGCCACGTACGAGCGGACGGTCGGCCACACGACGGCCGAAGGCCTGGCGCGGCGGGTGGAAGCACTCGAGGCACGAACCGTCAACGAGTTCGACCCGTGGTACTCGAGCGACCACTTCGAGAGCCGCTTCCGCGGTGCGAGCGGCGATCTCATCGAGAGGTACCGCGATCTCGCTCAAGCCTTCGAGGGCATCCGCGGCCCGGTCGTCGACATCGGTTGCGGACGCGGCGAGTTCCTCGAGTTGCTGCTCGACGTCGTCGGCGACTCGCGCGGCGTAGAGATCGACCCCGAGCTCGTCCGCCAGTGCGTCGAGCGCGGACTCCCCGTCGAGTTCGGCGAAGCCGTGAGCTGGCTGGGGGCTGTCGCGGACGAAGGCATCGGCGGGCTGTCGCTGATCCAGGTCGTCGAGCACCTCACGCCGCAGGGCCTCGTCGACTTCGTGCAGCTGGCCGCACGGAAGGTACGTCCTGGAGGGCGTGTCGTCGTCGAAACCGTGAACCCGCAGTCGCTGTACACGTTCGCGCACGCCTTCTACCTCGACCCGACGCACAAGGCGCCGGTTCACCCCGCGTATCTCTTGTTCCTGTTCGAGGAAGCAGGGTTCTCGAAGGTGGAGCTCCAGTGGCGGTCGCCGTGCCCGCCGGACGACCGCCTTGCTCCGGTCGACGCGGGAAGCGCCGACGGCGAGCTCGTGCGGACCATCAACGCGAACAACGAACGGGTGAACCAACTGCTCTTCGCCGAGCAGGACTACGCGCTCATCGCCACCCGCTGATGCGATTCGACCAGGTCGTCGTCACGGCGGCGCCGGGTGACGCGACCACCGGAAGCGCCTTCGAGATCAGGTCGCTGCTTCGCCGGCTCGGCCCGTCCGAGATCTTCGCTCAGAACATCCACCCTGATCTGCACGAAGAGGTCTTCCCGCTCCACGACTTCCGCCGGACGAGCCGTGGTAGTCGCCGACCAGCGGACGACATCATCATCTTCCACGGCTCGATCGGGGCGCCGGAGGTGTTCTCGTTCATCCTCGGCCGTCCGGAGCGGATCGTCCTCGTGTACCACAACATCTCCCCGGCGGACGCCTTCCTCCCGTACGACCCCGCGTTCGCCGGCCTCCTAGAGTCCGGGCGGCGCGACGTCGCGCGCTTGGCGCGGCGCGCCGAGATCGCCCTGACGCCGTCGCACTTCAACGCTCGTGAACTCATGGCCATGGGCTACCGCGACGTCCGCGTGTGGCCGTTGATCGTCGATCTCGATCGGATGCGCTCGGTCGTGCCCGATCCGCAGACGGTCGTCGACCTCGACTCGCTCGACGGACCGATGCTGCTGTTCGTCGGGCAGATGCTCCCGCACAAGCGGCCCGACTACCTGGTGCAGGCGTTCCACATCCTGTCGACGTACCTCGTCCCCGAAGCGCACCTCGCCCTCGTCGGCGCACCGCGCCTCGAGTCGTACCGCCGGCGCTTGTTCACCTACATCGACGAGCTCAACCTCTTCCGCCTCCACCGAGTCGGGTTCATCGATGACGCGATCCTCGCCGCGTACTGGCGGCGAGCCAACGCGTGGGTCACCGCGAGCGAGCACGAGGGGTTCCTGCAGCCGGTGCTCGAGGCGATGGGGTTCGACCTGCCGATTGTCGCCCGCTCGTACGGAGCGGTGCCCGAGACCGTCGGGGGCGCTGGCATCGTCATCCCCGCCGGCGACGGGCCCGAGGTGTTCGCCGAGGCGATGGCAGAGGTGCTCACGAACGAACGCCTCCGCGAACGACTCGTAGCGCTGGGGCGCAACCGGCGGGCATCGTTCAGCGCCGACGCTTCGCGCGCCGCGTTCCTCCAGCACCTGGTCGACGTCGCCTGATGAAGCTGCTCTTCGTCGTGCAGCGCTACGGCCACGAGGTGGCCGGAGGCGCGGAGCGGTTCGCTCGGGACTTCGCGACCCAGATGGCGGCGCGGGGATCCGAGGTCGAGGTGCTCACCAGCCGGGCGAAGAACTACATGGACTGGGCCGACCACTATCCGGACGGCACGGAGATGGTCGACGGCGTTCCGGTGCACCGGCTGTCGGTGGTGCTCCCGCGCAGTGACCGCCTCTTCGGACCGATGCACTACCGGGTCTTCCACGGCCGCAAGCCCATCCCCTACCACCTCCAGGAAGCGTGGATGGAGATGCAGGGTCCGCGCCTCCGCGGCTTCACCGAGGCGCTGCGGGATCGTGCGGCCGGCGCCGACGCGGTCGTGTTCTTCACGTACCTGTACCACACGACGTGGGCCGGACTTCCGGCGGTCGGCGACCTCGCTCCGACGGTGTTGCACCCGACCGCCCACGACGAAGCGCCGCTTCATCTGCCGCTCTTCGAGACGACGTTCCGGCTGCCGACCGGGTTCGGGTTCCTGACCGAGGAGGAACTGTCGTTGGTCCGGGATCGGTTCGCCGTACGCCAGCCGTTCGCCGTCACCGGTGTCGGGATAGACCTGGAAGCAGTCGGCGATGGCGACCAATTCCGCGCCGGAGCCGGGGCCGCACTTGGCGCCCGGCCGTACCTCCTCTACGTGGGCCGCCTCGATCCGCACAAGGGCGCGATAGAGCTGTACGACCACTTCGTCGCCTACAAGCGCCGCAACCCGTCCCCACTCGCGCTCGCGGTCGTCGGCGAACCGGTCGTGCCGCTCGAGGAGCACCCTGACGTCGTCGTCACCGGCTTCGTCGACGAGCAGACGAAGCACGACGCATACGCCGGATGTGTGGCACTCGTCCAGCCTTCGTTCTTCGAGAGCTTCTCGATCGTTCTCGCCGAAGCGTGGGCCCACCGCAAGCCGGCACTGGTACAAGGACGCAGCGACGTGCTGGTGGGACAGGCACGCCGCAGCGGCGCGGCGATCCCCTACGTCGGCTTCGCAGAGTTCGAGGCGGCCCTCGATCTCCTTCTGGAGGACGACAGGAGAGCACGCCGTCTCGGAGACAACGGACGGGCCTACGTCGAGCGCCGCTACGGCTGGGACACCGTGATGGGCACCTACGAGACCTTCCTGGCGTCGCTACTGGGGATCCAGCCCCGCCGCAAGCTCACGGCGTCGCAGCCATCGTTGTGATCGTGAGGAGCGTCAGCGCGCCCAGCAACACTCCCGACGCACCGAGCACCGCCGACCACCACGTCTCACGAGCCGCTCTCGCGTAGGCGACCAGCAGCGGGAACGCAGTTAGCGCGAAGCGAGGACGTGACGAGATCGTCGACGACATCAGCACCGGCGCGATCACGACGAGCGTGTAGATCACGATCTCGGCGGGTGGCCTCCACCGGATCATCAGCACGAGCCCTGCGATCACGAACAACACCGAGAGCGTCGACACGACGACGTTCACGTCGATCGGGCGGTCGAGGACCGACAGAGACGACTCGATCGTCTTCGCGCCGAAGTCGAGGCGCTGGCCCCACCCGTCCCGCTGCGTGTTCAGCGACACGAGCGGGTCACCCGTGCGCGCCCACAGGAACGCGGTGAACACGACGAGGCCTGCGGGCGACAGGAGCGGGGCGAGGAGGGCCTTCCAGTCACGACGCGTACGCATGGCCCCGAACGCAGCCCATGCGCAGGCGAGACACAGCGCGACGGCGTTGGGGCGAGCGAACGTCGCGATCCCAGCCATGAGGCCAGCGGAGACCCACGCGCGGCGCCTCAGCGCGATCAGGCACCCGATCGCGAACGGGAGCATGACGGCTTCCGAGTACCCGATCAGGAACACGAACGACGCGGGGAAGAAACCGAACAGCGCCGCGCTGCGATCCGCTGTCTCGGCGTCGACGACCTCACGCACGAGCATCCAGAGCAGGACGACCGAGACGAACCCCCCGACCACAGCGATCGCCACGGCCGACTGCAGCCCATCGAGGGGCGTGAGACGATCCACCCACCGCACGAGCACGGGGAACAGCGGGAAGAAGGCCGTTGCGTTCTGCGCCACCCGGCCGTCCTGCATCGGGATGTCGGACGGGTAGCCGTTCGTGGCGATGTGGAGGTACCACCCCACGTCCCACGGCGCCACCAACTCCCGAAAGGTGATCCCCTGCCGGACGATCATCGCCACGCCGAACGCAGCGAGGACGGCGAGCCGGGAGACGAGGTACAGCACCCCGATCCGCCCCAGATCACGAGCCGCGGGGAGTCCCAGGTGCGGCAGGAGGCGGGACCCAGCGCGGTTCACGACCGAGAGATTTGCCTGCCGCGGAACGAACGGGCAAAGACGGTAGGGTCCCCACCCCGTGTCGACCGGACGACGACGCGCGTTCGCCATCGAGGCAGCAATGTTCCTGCTCTTCGTCGGCTGGGCGGTAGTGGTCACATGGCCGCTGACGTCGAACATCGCGACGTACGTCGCCGGTGACCTCGGCGACCCCCTCGAATACGCGTGGATGATCGGCTGGGGCGGCCACGCGATCACGGCGCAACCGCTCGCGCTCTTCGACTCGAACATGTTCTTCCCGCTGGAGAACACCCTCGTCTTCTCGGAAAACCTGCTCGGACTCGCGATCCCCATGGCCCCGCTCACGCGTCTGACGGGCAACGCCATCCTGTCGACGAACGTCGCGATCCTGCTCTCCATCGCCATCGGATCGTTCGGCGTACGGCGGTTGGCCATGGCGCTCGGCGCGCACGGTGGGGTCGCAACGCTCGCCGGATTGGCGTTCGCGGTGGCGCCCTACCGAGTCGCGTCGATCGCCCACGTGCACGTGCTGGCGATCCACTTCCTCCCATTCGCGCTGCTCGCCTTCCTTCGGCTGGTGAGGAACCCGACGTTCCGCGGCGCTGGCGTGCTCGCGGCGATCGTCGGCGCACAGTGGTGGACGTCGATGACGGGCGGTGCGATGACGCTGCTGGTGGTCGCGACCGCAGGAGTCTGGTGGCTCGTGGTGCGACGCGATGCGGCGGCCATTCGTGTCGTCGCTGTCGCTGCGGGCGCGTGCGTCGCGGGGCTGCTCCTGGCCGCCCCCGTCGTCGTCGCATACCGCGCCGCAGTGGAGGACCACCCGAACTACTCCCATCCGGAGATCGAGGTGCTCGACAACTCGGCAACCCCAAGCGCGTACCTGTTCCCGCACCGGGGCGGTGGGCTGACGCGCAGCGCGTACGCCGCGCTCGCCGAGCGGTTCGAGCCTGCTCGCTCCGGTCATGAGAAGACGCTCTTCCCGGGTGCCTACCTGGCGCTCGCAACCGTCGCCGCCGTCGTCGTCGCGGCGGCCGGCGTAGCGTCTCGACGCTCCCACTCCGCGCCGTTGCACAACGGCGCCAGCGCGATGACCGCTCCCCTGCTGCTGTGCGGGCTCATCGCCCTCCTGGGGTTCGCCCTGAGCCTCGGGCCGAAGTGGGGCGGCGCCGACGACGGGTTCCCACTGCCGTTCGCGCTCTTCGACAAGGTGGGCGTCGGGCTCGGACGGGTGCCGGCACGGTTCGGCGTCCTCGTGACGTTCGCGCTCGCGCTCGCGACGGCGCTCGTGCTCGGCCGCTTGCGCGGACGTTTTCTCCACGCATTCGTCGCGCTCAGTGCACTGCTGCTGATCGTCGAGGCGTGGCCGAACGCCGTCCAGCCGTCGCGGGCTCCCGAGCTAACCGAGGCGCACCGCGCGCTGCGCGGAACCGACCGCACCGTGCTCGTTCTGCCGACGACGGAATGGATCAACGGCGAGATCGTCGAGTTCCCATCCGTGGTCCGGGAAGCTCAGATCCTCTGGCTGTCGACCGCGAACTACCGGCCGATGGTGAACGGCTACGCAGCGTTCCTGCCCCAGGCCTACGTCGACATCACGAAGGGCCTCCAGATCTTCCCGTCGGAGTCGTCGATGGCGCTGTTGGGGCGACTCCGTGTCGACACCGTGATCGTGGAGACGTCCTTGCTCGCCGACACGCCGTGGGTCGACGTGTCGCACCACCTGGCGGCATGGCCTGGGGTGCGGCTCCTCGCCGAAGACGGCACGACCCAGGTCTGGGACATCTCGCAGGCGGCAGATCCTTAGCGTTGCGTCGACGCGCAAGCGAACGTGTGTTCGCTACAGTCCGCAGCTGTGCAGCGCACGTTCGACGACCTCGGCACCCCCCTCGTCGACGTCACGTTCGTCGTCCTCGACCTCGAGACGACCGGTGGCTCGCCGACGACCAACGCGATCACGGAGATCGGAGCGGTGAAGTTCCGTGGCGGGGAGTGCCTCGGCACCTTCCAGACCCTCGTGAACCCCAGTGCTCCGATCCCACCCGAGATCGTCTACCTCACCGGGATCACCCAGGCGATGGTCACGCCCGCACCGAAGATCGAGGCGGTCCTGCCGGCGTTCCTCGAGTTCCTCGCCGACGCGGTGATCGTCGGGCACAACGTCCGCTTCGACATGGGTTTCCTCCAGGCGAACCTGGCCCGCCTCGGTTACCGGCGCCTCACGAACAAGGTCGTCGACACGTGTGGCCTCGCCCGGCGCCTCGTTCGCGACGAGGTCCCGAACTGCACGTTGTCGACGCTCGCGCGCTACTTCCGGACGTCGACCGATCCGTGCCACCGAGCGCTCGACGACGCCAAGGCGACGGCGGAAGTGCTGCACGCGCTCCTCGAGCGCGTCGGCACGCTCGGCATCATTGCCCTCGACGACCTCCTCGCGCTGCCCACGACGGCTGCGCATCCGCAGGCCGCGAAGCTCCGGTGGGTCGCGTCGCTGCCGCGCGCCGCGGGCGTGTACGTGTTCCGCGACATCTCCGGGCGGCCGCTCTACGTCGGCAAGGCCGTCGACCTCCGGCGACGGGTGCGGTCGTACTTCGCAGGCGACGACCGCCGGAAGATCGGCTCGCTGCTGCGGGAGGCGCAGTCACTCGATCACGTCGTGTGCGCAAACGAGCTCCACGCTGAGGTCCTCGAGGTTCGGATGATCCAGGAGCTGCGCCCGCGGTTCAACCGGAAGGACAAGAACCCGGCAAGCAGCGTCTACGTGAAGCTCACGACGAACGAGCGGTTCCCCCGCCTCGCGATCGCTCGGGTTCGCCGGTCGAACGACGGCTGCGTCTATCTCGGCCCGCTCCCGTCGAATCGCATCGCGCGGTCGGTGATCGAGGCCATCGAGAGCGCGCTTCCCCTCCGCCGATGCACCGCCAGGGCCGGCGCGGCACCGACGCGCGAGGCGCCGTGCGCGCCCGCGCAGCTGCGTGTCGCATCGTGTCCCTGCTCGGGCGCGATCGGCGAGGCGGCATACGGCGAGATCGTCGACCAAGCCGTCGCTGCCATGACCACCACACCTTCGATCGTGCTCGAGCCGCTCCACCGGCGGATGCACGCGCTGGCCGCCGCAGGACGGTTCGAGGAGGCAGCGTCGGCCCGCGATCGCGCCAGCGCGTTCGTACGTGCCGTCGAGCGGCAGCGCAGGCTCGACGCGCTGCAGCGAGCCGACAGGATCGAGATCGAGATCGATGGCGGCGGCGGCGCGTTGATCGAACGCGGACGGCTCGTGTCGACATGGCCGTGCGGGAGCCCGCCACCTCCGGCCGAGCTGGGCCTGTGGCCGCCGCAGGAAGCGCTGCTCTCGAAGGAGGCCGCTGCCGAGGTCCTCACCGTCGCCTCCTGGGTCGAGCGGAACATGGCTCGCATCCGGCTCGTGTCGTGCGACGGCGATCTCTCGTGGCCCGTCGCCCGTCTGCCGCGGTTCGAGCCGCGCCGGGCGTCGAGGTCGCACGTGAGCCGCGCGGCTGCGTAGCCTCTACGCGCTGTGGATGCGGTGAGACCCTGCCTGTCGGTCGTCATGCCTTGTTACAACGAGGAGGCGACGATCAAGACGGTCCTCGACAAGGTGCTGGCGTCGCCGTACGTCGCCGAGGTCGTCGTCGTGGACGATGCGAGCCGTGACGCGACACTCGAACTTGCGCGGGGGGTCGAGCAGAGCGACGGTCGCGTGCGGGTCTTCACACAGCAACCGAACCAGGGGAAGGGCGCTGCGCTGCGGCGCGGGTTCCGCGAGGCGACGTCTGAGTACGTGATCATCCAGGACGCGGATCTCGAGTACGACCCGGGCGAGTACGGCGACCTCCTCGAGCCCCTGCTCGACGGCCGCGCCGACGTGGTCTTCGGGTCGCGCTTCCTCGCCGGGCGCCCTCACCGAGTCCTCTACTTCTGGCACTCCGTCGGCAACAAACTCCTGACATTGCTGTCGAACATGTTCACCGACCTCAACCTCACCGACATGGAGACCTGTTACAAGGTCTTCCGCCGCGAGGTCCTCGACTCGTTCACGATCGAGGAAGACCGCTTCGGCGTTGAGCCGGAGATGACGGCGAAGATCGCGGCCGGCGGCTGGCGGGTGTACGAGGTCGGCGTCTCGTACTCAGGCCGGACGTACGCCGAGGGCAAGAAGATCGGATGGAAGGACGGCGTACGCGCGCTGGTCTGCATCGTGAAGTACTCGCGCGTCGGAGCGAAGGCACGCCGCCTCACCGGCACCGCGTAGCGTCGAGAGCGTGCTCGCTGCCTTCGTCCTGATCGACGCCGAACCCGCTCGCGTCGCCGACCTCGCATCAGAGCTCGCGGACGTCGAAGGCGTCGCGGAGGTCTACTCCGTCGCGGGAGACTGCGACATCATCGCCATCGTCCGCGTCAGACGGCACGACGATCTGGCGGAGGTGGTGACGCGACGAATCGCTGCACTGCCCGGCATCGTCGCGACGAGGACGATGGTCGCGTACAAGGCCTACAGCGAGCGCGATCTCGCCGCGCTGTGGGACCTCGGGGCCGACTGACCGTGATACCTCAGTCGTCGATGTTCTTGCGGATGGCCCGGTCGGCGACCGCAGCCATCTGGTGATCCTGCTCACGCGTCGTGTCGGCGCCGGCTGACTCGGTGCCGGTCGCGCCGCCGTCGTCGCCGATCGTGGCTTCGCCGTCGTAGCCAGGTTCACCCGGACCGCTCGCGCCAGGCGCGCCTGCGCCGCCTGCGTGATGGCCCGGATCCTCTGCCTTGTCGTCGTGCTTGCGGTAGGGGTCGTTCGAGGTCATCCGTCACCTCGTCCGGCGCCCGTGCCGCTGCCGTTGTCGGTCGTCTGGTTGCTCTGACCGCTGTTCCCCGTGTCGAGGTCGCCTTCCTCGTTCAGGGTCGGGTCTTCACGCTGGAACCCGCCGTCGGGGCTACCGCCGCTACCACCACCGCACGCGCCGAGAGGAAGGGCGAGAGCTGCGAGGAACGCCGCTGCTGCGAGTCGATTGCGAAGCATGTCCGCGATGTACCCCTGGAGCCCATGGCGGAACCGTCATCGCTCCGCGCTCGTTCGGTGGGCTCCCGACACCGCTACCAGGCGGTCGAGAACGCCAGCAGCCTTGCCCTCGTCGATCGATGCCTGCGCTCGCGCGACGCCTTCCTCCAAGCCCGCTGCCAGACCCGCGACGACCATGCCCGCAGCCGCGTTCAACACCACGACGTCTCGATGCGGCCCCGCCTCGCCGCTGAGCACGCGGCGGGCGATCTCTGCGTTGGTCGCAGGGTCACCGCCGCGCAGCGCCTCGCCGTCGACGGTGCGGAGGCCGAGGGTCGCGGGGTCGACGACGAAGGTGCGGACCTCCCCGTTGAGGAGCTCGAGCACGGTCGAGGTGGTCGTCGTGGTGAGCTCGTCGAGACCGTCGTGGCCGTACACCACCATCGCGTGCTCGACGTCGTTTGCCTCGAGGACGCCCAGCACCTTCTCCGCCATCGCCGGGTCGCTGACACCGACCAGCTGGCGACGCGGGCGGCCCGGGTTGGCGAGTGGCCCGAGGAAGTTGAAGACCGTAGGAACCCCGAGCTCCCGCCGCGCCGGCACTGCGTGGCGGCTTGCGGGGTGGAACTTGGGCGCGAAGCAGAAGCCCATCCCCGCTTCCGCGATGCATCGCTCGACGCCGCGGGCGTCGAGATCGATGGTGACGCCCAGCGCTTCGAGGACGTCGGCCGATCCCGCAGCCGAGGACGCTGCACGGTTGCCGTGCTTGCACACCTTCGCCCCTGCTCCGGCCACGGCGAAGGCAGCGAGCGTCGACACGTTGATCGAGTGGCTCCTGTCGCCGCCTGTCCCGCATGTGTCGACCACATCGCCCGCGTTCACGGGCTCGGCATAGGCGACCATCGTCCGCACGAGCGCGGCGATCTCCTCGACAGATTCGCCCTTGATCCGGAGCCCCACGGCGAACGCCGCGATCTGGGCGTCGGTTGCGTTCCCGTCCAGGATCTCGCCGAGCGCCGCTGCGGCCTGCGTGCTGGTGAGGTCCTCGCCGCGCATCAGCCGGCCGAGCACGAACGGCCAACCGCCGAGCTCGGCGAGGGTCACGTCAGGCATCGCCAGCCGCTCAGTCCCACCAGATCGAGCGGTCGAGGACACCGCGCCCGATGAGCCCGAGCTGCACCTGGCTCGTGCCCTCGACGATCGTCAGCTGCTTCGCGTCGCGGTAGTACAGCTCGGTCAGGTGGTCCTTCATGTAGCCGGCCGCACCGAGGAGCTGCAGAGCGACATTCGACGCCTTCACTGCCAGCTCGGTCGCGTAGTACTTCGACATCGAGAGGTAAGGCACCCATTCCTTGGAGAACTTCCCCTGGTCGGCGAGCCACGCTGCGCGATACGTGAGCAGGCGCGCCGCCTCGATCTCCGTGGCGATCTTCGCGATCTCCCACTGGATGCCTTGGAAGTCGGCAATGGTCTGGCGGAACGCCTCGCGCTGCTGCACGTACTCGGTCGCGTACATGAGCGCGCCCTCGGCCAGGCCGATGCCGCGGGCGGCGACGATCGGTCGCATCGAGTTGAGGCCGAGCATTGCCAGGCGGAAACCGCCGACCTCACCGATCACGTTCTCCGCGGGTACGCGTACGTCGGTGAGAAGCAGTTCGCCCGTGTCGACGCCCTTCACGCCCATCTTTCGGTCGACATTGCCGACCTCGACCCCGTCCCACGACCGCTCGACGATGAACGCCGTGACGCTGTCGTGCTTCCGCTCGGTGACATCGTCGGAGGTCTTCGCGAAGACCGTGTACCAGTCAGCCTGAACCACGCCGGACATCCAGCACTTCGTGCCGTTGAGGATCCAGCCGCCGTCGCCGTCGGGCGTGGCCTTGGTTCGCATGCCCATCACGTCGCTACCCGCCTGGGGCTCCGAGAGGCCGAATGCGCTGCGCTGGCTGCCGTCGGCGATGCCAGGGAGGTACTTCTGCTTCTGCTCCTCGTTGCCGGCGATCATCACCGGGCCTGTGGGAAGGCGGGTGAGGAGCAGCATCAACGCTGCGGTGTTCGAGTACTTGGCGACCTCTTCGATGGCGATCGTCAGCCCGAGGATGCCTGCGCCGGCGCCGCCGTACGCCTCTGGGATGCACAAGGCGAGGAGGCCGGCGTCGCGGAACACCTCGAAGAGGTCCTGCGGGTACTCCCCCGTCTCGTCGATCTCGCGGGCCCGCGGCTTCACCTTGTCCTGAGCGATGCGGCGGCAGGTGGCCTGGAGCTCGGCGAGCTCGTCGGAGAGGTCGAAATCCATGGCCCGAAAGTAGTTGGCGCGATGTCTGACAACTAAGGTCGGCCGCCCGTGGACGAACGCCCGCTCGTCGGCATCGTCGTCGTGAACTACAACGGCGGCGACCTCACGATCCGGTGCCTCGAAAGCCTGCACCGCCTGACCTATCCACGAGAGTGCACGCGCATCGTGCTGGTCGACAACGGATCGAACGACCGCGTGGTTGCTCGTGTACGCCGCGAGTTCCCGGGGGTCGACGTCGTCGAGACGGGTAGGAACCTCGGGTTCGGAGGCGGCTGCAACCGCGGCTTCGAGCGACTACCCGACGTCGACTACGTCGCGCTGATCAACAACGACGCGGTAGCTGAGCCTGGGTGGCTCGACCCGCTAGTGAACGCGCTCGAAGGTGACCCGACGCTCGGGGCGGCCGCACCAAAGGTGTTGCTCCGAGGCTTCTACCACGAGCTGGTCTTGTCGACGAAGGGCACACGGGTCGAGGTTGACCCGCGTCTCCTCGGTGTACAGGTCGGACAGGTCTGCGTTGGCGATCAGGATGTCACGGCCGAGGTCGAGTGGGCCGCCGGCTTCTGGGCACCCGAGAGCAGTAGGACCGGGCTGCACCACTATCGCTGGACGATGGATCGGGCGACGATGCTCGTGCCCACGAGACACGTCGCTCCGATCACCATTGAGCTCGCGATACCTGGTGGAGCGACGCGCACCGTCACCATCGAGTCCGGAGCGGTGACGGCTCAAGTCAACGTCGGCGCGTATGAACGCGTGACGCTCGAACCAACTGGGCCGGGTTCTCGCGTGATCAACAACGCTGGAGCGGTTGTGCTCGAAGACTTTTCGCTCGCAGATCGTGGGTTCCTCGAGGTCGACATCGGGCAGTACGACCGCGAGGAGGATGTCGAAGCATGGTCGGGCGCGGCGGTCGTCCTCCGGAGGACGTACATCGACGACGTCGGGAGATTCGACGAGCCGTTCTTCCTGTACTACGAGGACGCGGACCTCAGTTGGCGTGGGAGAAACCGGGGGTGGCGCTACCGCTACATCCCGACGTCGCTGGTTGAGCACGAGCACTCAGCCTCCGCCCGCTCGATGGGGTCGCTCGTGCGGCATCTATCGGCGCGAAACCGGCTCGTCATGCTCACGAAGGTCGCACCGGCCCCGGTCGCGAGACGTGCCTGGCTCTCGTTCCTGCGAGAGGTGGCTGCCACGTACGCCCGAGACGTAATCCTGCGGGCTGTGTCCGGGCGCTGGCCCGTGACAGCGCACGCGTTCGCCATGTCTCGAGTGATGCTCGGGGCACTTCGCCTGGCGCCACGAGCCATCATCCTGCGGCGAGCCGCTCGCGGAAGCCGCCGTTGAGCTACGCGCTCCGGCGACGCTGGCGGACGATCCGGCGGCGCTCCTTCTCGGTCGCGCCTCCCCAGACGCCCTCACGCTCGCGGTTCGTGAGCGCGTACTCCAAGCAGGTCTGGCGGACCGAGCACACGGTGCAGATCGCCTTGGCGATCTCGGCCTCCTCGTCGGAGACGGGATAGAAGACGTCGGGCTCGACGCCCTTGCAGGCGGCGTGCTGCCGCCACGCCTGATTGGTCAGGGGGACCACATCCTCACTGCGTTCTCGAAAGCTCAACACCCTGCGTCGCCATCGGCCCTAGCCCCCCGACAGGACCCTGGCGACATGACAGGCAAACATCGGCAGCAGAAGCCGACGGACGAGGAGTATTGCCTACGTTTCTTCTGGAAGTCCAGAAAGAAACGCCGGTGGCGAGCGCCCTATCCCCGCAGGTCAGAGAGCAGTTCTGCCCGCGTCTCCGCCGACAGCGTGGCGCCCTCGATGTAGTGATCGTGATTCACCGCGAGGACCACCGAGGCGGCCTTCTCCAGCGCATCGATCTGCTCCGGTGTCAGCTCCCAGCGGATGTAGTGGACGGACGCGGTGATGTCCGGGCGCGTCAGCTGCTCCTCGTGCGCCTCCTCCGGGATGCACGGCACGACGATCGACCCAGGGCCCTCGCCGATCACGAGCTCGACGGAGCGCTCGATGCCGACGAGCTTCGGGAGCCACTCCATCAGCTGCTCCTTCGACGTCAGCTCGATGAAGAGGGTCGCGCACAGCTGACCGGGGTCGGGGATGAGCGCGTTGTACGTGTCGACCTCGTGCTGGATGCCCTCGTCGGTGATGATCTTCTCGGCGCGCGCCATCTCCTGGATCTGGTGGCGGATCGTCTCGCGGTTCTCGAACGTGACGGTCACGATCGGCCCGATGCCGACGCGACGCTTCTTCTTGAGCTCGACGACGCGGTCGCGAAGTGCCGCCCGTTCGCGCTCGTAGGCGCGGAGGTCGAGGATGTCGTCGAGGCTGAGCTTGCGGGGGGTTGTCATGGCTTCTGCTCCAAAGAGAACTGGGCACGCTCACGCCGGAGTACCGGCGAAAGCGTGCCCAGAACGGCGGGTACGACGGATACGAGCTACGCGTTCGCCTTGAGGCCCTCGAGGCCCTGGGTGAAGCGACCGGCGTGGCTCTTCTCGGCCCGGGCGAGCGTCTCGAGCCAGTCGGCGATCTGGTCGAAGCCCTCCTCGCGTGCGGTGCGAGCGAAACCCGGGTACATCTCGGTGTACTCGTAGGTCTCGCCCTCGATCGACGACTTCAGGTTGTCCTCCGTCGGGCCGACGGCAACGCCGGTGACGGGGTCGCCGGCCTCGGCGAGGAAGTCGAAGTGGCCGAACGCGTGGCCGGTCTCGCCCTCGGCGACCGAGCGGAAGAGGGCGGCGATGTCGGGGTAGCCCTCGACATCGGCCTTCTGGGCGAAGTAGAGGTAGCGGCGGTTGGCCTGGCTCTCGCCGGCGAACGCCTCCTTGAGGTTCTCGTGGGTCTTGGTGCCCTTGAGATCAGGCATGCACGTCTCCTGTGGATCGGGTCGGACTGGGGGAACACTCGTCGCACAGGCCGCGAAGCACGACCTCTGTCGAGTCGATGGTGAAGCCGTCGAGCTGGTCGGCCGGCACCCGAACCCGCGGGTTCACGTACAGGTCGCGCACCTTGCCGCACCGGTTGCAGACGACGTGGTGGTGCCCGTCGGTGTTGGGATCGAACCGCGTTGATCCCGTGCCGAGGTCGAGTTGCTGGATCTCACCCATCGAGGCGAGGTCGTTGAGCGTCTGGTAGACGGTCTTCAGCGAGATCGTCGGCATCTCCTTGGCCGCAGCGGCGTAGACCGCTTCCGCCGTCGGATGCACCTCGTTGCCATGCAGGATGCGGAAGATGCACTGCCGCTGCGGGGTCATCTTCAGCCCCCTCGACCGGAACAGCTCGGTCAGCTCGGCAGGCGACTTCACGACGACCAACCTACACGATCTCGGCCACTAATCGACAACGTTTGTCAACTAACAGCGTCTCTCCACATGAAGAAGACGGGCGGTCCCCCGTCCGGCAGGTCCGCCTGCTCGACGACGCGGAAGCCGTGACGCTCGTAGAGCGGCACGTTCTTCTCGTTCGACGACTCGAGGTACGCCGGCATCCGGTCGGCGTCGACGCGCTGGAGCACCGTCGAGAGGCACGCGGAGCCAAGCCCCTGACCCTGCCGGCCGAGGTCGGCCGCGAGCACACCGAGGTAGTAGTGGGGCTCCTTGGGATGATGCTGCGCCGTCAGCCCGAAGAACTGACCGAGGCGAGCGAGGTCGCCCGGCTCGTAGGTGTGTGCCATCTCGACGCCGAACGGTCCCATCACCGACTCGTCGGGTTCCGGCGCGTCAGGCGGCGCCCACAGCGCAGCCGCCGCGCGATCGTCGGTCACGACGGAGATCCCGCGCGGGACGTGCACCGCCACCGCGACCCGGAAGAGCAGCTCAAGATCGCCGAGGCGCCGATCGGGGCCTCGGAAGACCCACTCGAAGCACGGATCCTCCGAGAACGCCCTCGCCATCATGCGCGTGAGGTCGGCGAGATCCCCCGCCTCGACCGGCCGCACCCCCACCGCGCCACGCATCGCGACCACCCTAGGGCCCGACCCGGCTGCTCCCTCAGCGAATGGGGGTAAGGAACCAGCAGGACTACTATCCGCCCGGTTCAGGACGGGCCCGATGTCCGTGTTCGGAACCCAGGAGAACGCTGCGTGACGTCAGGAATACTCGCCGCCGCTGAGAAGTCGGGCGCGAAGTTCGCATCGATCGACGTACCGATGTGGGGATGGGCGGCGCTGATCGCAGCCATCACCGTGATGCTGCTGTTCGACCTGCTCGTCGTGCACCGGAAGCCGCACGTGATCTCCTTCAAGGAAGCGGCGATCGAGAGCTCGATCTGGGTCGCGATCGGCCTCGCCTTCATCGCCGTGATGGCGGTCTGGCACGGGGGGCCCGCCGCAGGCGAGTACTTCGCCGGCTACCTGATCGAGAAGAGCCTCTCGGTCGACAACGTCTTCGTGTGGGCGGTGCTGTTCTCGTACTTCGCGGTGCCCGCGCAGTACCAGTTCCGGGTGCTCTTCTGGGGCGTCTTCGGCGCCCTGGTCATGCGTGCGGTGTTCATCTTCGCCGGCGTCGCCCTGATCGAGGCGTTCGACTGGATCCTCTACGTCTTCGGCGCCTTCCTCATCTACACCGCCGTGAAGATCGCGAGGCACTCCGAGGCGGAGGTCCACCCGGAGAAGAACATCGCGCTTCGCATCGTCAAGCGCGTCATGCCGACGACGAACGAGTACCACGGCCAAGCGCTCTTCACGAAGGAGAACGGCAAGCGCGTCGCCACGCCGCTGTTCACGGTCCTCGTGCTGGTCGAGGCCACCGACGTGATCTTCGCCGTCGACTCCGTGCCCGCGATCCTCGCCATCAGCCGCGAGCCGTTCATCGTCTTCGCGTCCAACGCGTTCGCGATCCTCGGCCTCCGCTCGCTGTACTTCCTGCTCGCCGGCATGGCCGGCAAGTTCCGCTACCTCAACGTCGGTCTCGGCGTGATCCTGGCCTTCGTCGGGGTGAAGATGCTGCTGGCCGACGTGTACCACTTCCCGGTGTGGGCGTCGCTCACCGTCATCGCCGTCGTCCTGACCGTCGCCATCACGGCATCGCTCCGGGCCGACAAGCGCGACGGCGGCCACGCACCTGTCACCGAGGCTCCGCAGCCCGACGTGCCAGGCCGCTCGCAAGAGCCGCAGATCGCCGACGACACCACTGCTCCGGCCGAGGCGAAGGAACCGTTCCTCGACGTCGACCGTGGCCCGAAGCACTGAGCACCCACTCCTGAGCGCGAACCCCACGCCCTTCGCCCGCAGCGCCGCCCTCGAACGGCTCGGGCGCGAGCAGTTCGACCTCCTCGTCATCGGCGGCGGCGTCACCGGTGCCGGGGTCGCCCTCGAGGCCGCCTCACGCGGACTGAAGACCGCGATCGTCGAGGCGAACGACTGGGCCCACGGCACCTCGTCGAAGTCGTCGAAGCTCGTCCATGGCGGGCTCCGGTACCTCCAGCAGAAGGAGTACCGGCTGGTCTACGAGAACCTCTACGAGCGCCAGCGGCTGCTCGAGAACGCCCCGCATCTCGTCAAGCCGCTCCCCTTCCTCATCCCGCTGTTCGGCAAGGGCGGCACGGTCAACAAGACCGTCGCCAAGGCGTACCGCACCGCGCTGTGGCTGTACGACATCACCGGCGGCGTCCGCATCGGGAAGCGCCACAAGCGCCTGTCGCACGACGAGGCGCTCGCGCACATGCCGACGCTGAAGACCGACCTGCTCGCGGCTGCGTTCCTCTACTGGGACGCGCAAGCCGACGACGCGCGCCTGACGCTCACGATCGTCCGCACCGCGGTGCTCGACCACGGCGCCGTCGCGGCGAACTACGCCAAGGTCGACAGCCTCCTGCACGACGCGAACGGAAAGGTCGCCGGCGCCCGTCTCGCCGACGGAACCGAGATCAAGGCGAAGGCGGTCGTGAACGCCACCGGCGTCTGGGTCGACGAGGTTCGGACGCTCGACGAGGGCCAGCATCCCGACTCGCTGCGCCCCGCCAAGGGCGTCCACCTGACGGTCCCTCGGTCGAAGCTGCCCTGCGACATCGCCGCCGTCGTCCCTGTTCCGCACGACCGCCGGTCGATCTTCGTCGTGCCGTGGGGAGAGTTCACCTACATCGGCACGACCGACACCGACTACCACGGTTCGATCGACGACCCGCAGGTGAGCCCTGAAGACGTCGCGTACGTGCTCGGCGCCATCAACACGTGGGTCACCGAGAAGCTCCGCCCAGAGGACGTGACCGGATCGTGGGCCGGCTTGCGCCCACTGGTGAAGGCGAGCGACAACGTCCGCACCGCCGACCTGTCACGGCGTCACTCGGTGCGGGTGTCCGACCAGGACCTCGTCACCATCACCGGCGGCAAGCTCACGACCTACCGCAAGATGGGCGAGGACACGGTCGAGGCCTGCGCCGAGATCCTCGGGCGGAAGCTCCCGAAGAGCCACACCCGCAGCCTCCGCCTGCGCGGCGCTGACGGCTATGGCGATCTCGAGTCGACCGACCCGCACCTCGTCTCCCGGTTCGGCAGCGAGGCCCGCACGGTCCGCGCCCTGATCGAGGCCGCCCCATCCCTCGGCGATCCGCTGCTCCCGGGACTGCCGTACCTGAAGGCCGAAGCCGTGTTCGCGGCCCGCTACGAGATGGCTCACACGCTGGAAGACATCCTCGCCCGGCGAACGCGTTCGATCCTGCTGGGCCGCGACGCAGCAGCCGAGGGCGCGGAGGCGGTCGCCCAGCTGGTGGCCGCCGACCTCGGCTGGGATGCCGACGAGATCGCTCGCCAGGCCGCTCGCGTGCGGGAGATCGCCGAGCACGAACGCACCTCAGCCGGTCTTCCCCGCACCGCTTCGATCGCCGGCTGAGCCGGCCGGACGTCAGGCGCCGGCGCGAGCGCAGGCCGCGTCGATGCGGTCGACCGCACCGCTGAACGCGGCCGCCTCCGAGAGCGGGACGGTCGGTGAGCCGGCCTTCGGCCCGAAGTCGATCACCAGGGCGATGTCGGCCCCCAGCGACGCGAACTCGGAAGCGGTGGCGGCACGCTCGAACGCCGCGCGCAGCGGCGCTGCCGCGGCTGCGAGCGCAGGCCCGTGCATCGGCGCCACTCGCCACGACGGGCAGGCTTCGCGCAGCGACTCCCTTGCGACTGCCGGAAGGTCGTCGCCTGTCTTCGGGGACGGGAACACCAACGCCTTGACACCGACTCCGACCATGGCGACGACGACGAGCGCGGCGGCCACCTTCACGGCGCGGTGCGCCACCTCTGCGCCTCGCGCCATCGGCACCAACGAGAAGCGCCGCGTGGCGACTGCCTGCAGCTGCCCCGCGACGTCGGTGACGCTGTGGGCCCGCTTCGAGAACCGCAGCGTGTGGTTCCCGACTCGCCCGGCGCCGATGTGGACCGTCCCGCCCCGTGGCGTGGGCGACAGTGTCACCGCCACGACCTGCGACACCGGCACGACCGCCTCGTCACCGTTCGCACGGACGACGACGAGCGCGTCGTCGTGGATCCGGAGGTCGACTCGCGCACGGCCCGCGCGGAGACCCCCGAGCACGCAGCGGACGCGACCGGTTGCCACGTACGCGGCGGGCGCCTCGCCGGCGCGTGACTCCGGTGGACGTCCGTCGAGTTGGCGAACCTGACGGGCGGCGACCGCGGCGTCAGCGAGCTCCTTCTCGGTGGCCGGAGGCGCAGCAGGTGCGAGCAGAACGGTCGAGTTCACAGCGGACGACGACGCCGCGGCCACGGGCGCGGCGAGCGACGGGTCGCCGTCGCACACGCACTTCCCCGTCGCTCGATTCAGCAGCCGCCCGCACCGTTCGCAGAACACCCTCGGCCTCCGTCGTCGTGAACCCCGCTGATCGCATCGACACGATGACGGTGGCGCTGTAGCGCTTCAGCACTAGACCGCGAGTCGGGTCGCCGGGCGAGACCGCAGCGGTAGTGTCGCACCCCGTGCCCGACCGTGCGCCGGTGAACCCGATGCCCCTTCCCGATGGTCCGGTTCGTGCCCGTTTCGGCACCTCGGACATCGACGAGGCACTCCTCGCTCGGCTCCGTTCCGCCTGTGCCGACGTCCGCGTCGACGATGCCTCGCGCACCGACTCCTCGCGCGACTGGTGGCCGCTCACGATGGTGTGGGCCCGCCAGGGCGAGGTGCCCGCAAGACCCGGAGCCGTGGCGCGCCCGACGTCGGCCGACGAGGTGAGCGCGGTGCTCGCCCTCTGCAACGAGGCACGCGTGCCGGTGACGCCCGCGGCCGGACGCAGCGGCGTCTGCGGCGCGGCCGTACCGATCTACGGCGGCGTCGTGCTCGACATGACCGGTCTCGCCGGCATCACATCGGTCGACGACGAGTCGCTGCTGCTGGAGGTGCTTCCAGGAACCTGGGGCGACGATCTCGAGGACGAGCTCCGCGGCACCCACGGCCTGACGCTCGGCCACTGGCCGCAGTCGATCGCGCTGTCGACCGTCGGCGGATGGGTCGCGTGCCGATCAGCCGGTCAGTACTCGACCCGCTACGGGAAGATCGAGGACATGGTCGTCGGCCTCGACGTCGTTCTCGCCGACGGCTCGTCGATCACGACCGGCGGAACCGCGCCGAGGGCGGCCGTCGGGCCGGACCTCGGGCAGCTGATCATCGGCAGCGAAGGCACGCTGGGCGTGGTGACCTCGGCGACCCTGCGAGTGCATCCGCTGCCCACCGGCGAGGGCCGCGCGGCCTACTCGTTCTCGACGTTCGCCGACGGGCTCGAGGTGTGTCGCAAGGTGCTGCGACGGGGCGCGACGCCCGCCGTCCTCCGGCTCTACGACCACAGGGAGTCGCGCCGGTCGTTCGACGTCGAGAACGGCAACGTGCTCATCGTCCTCGACGAAGCCGAACAGGTCATCGTCGACGCGGTGATGAGGATCGTCGAAGACGAGGCCCGCGCCCACGGCGCCGAGCGGCTCGACGATGCGCTGGTCGACCGCTGGCTGCACCACCGCAACGAGGTGTCCGGCCTCGCCGACGCCATCAACCGCGACGTCGTCGTCGACACCTGCGAGATCGCCGGACGGTGGAGCGCGCTCAGCGCCCTCTACGAGCGAGCGGTCGCGGACGTGAAGGCGGTCGACGGCGCGTGGGTCTGCTCGGCCCATCAGTCGCACGCGTACACCGACGGCGCGTGCCTCTACTTCACCTTCGCGGGTCAGCGCGACGGCGATCCCGACGGCTTTTACGCCGACGTCTGGACCGCGCTCACCGACGCGACACGGGAAGCCGGCTGCGCGATCAGCCACCACCACGGCATCGGCATCAACCGGTCGAGGTTCATGCGCGACGCGTGGGGCAGCGCGTTCGACACCCTCGTCACCGTGAAGAGCGCGCTCGACCCGAACGGCATCCTCAACCCGGGCAAGCTCGGGTTGCCCTCACCGTTCGGACCAGACGTCGCGTGGCCCTGACCGGCGTCGACAAGGGCGTCGTCGTACGTGGGGCGGGCATCGGCCTCGCCGTGCTCGTGCCCCCGGTCGCCATCGTGCGGGCGCTGCTCGGGAACGACGACGACTCGCCGCTGTGGACCATCGTGCCTCTCGCGTTCTTGCTCGCGTTCCCGTTGGCCGGCGGTGTCGCCGCGCGGCGCGCACCTACCGCTCCCCTCGCGCATGGTGCGCTCGCCGCGGCTGCGGCGTTCGGCGTCGCGCTCCTCGGCGGGATCGTCCGCAACCTGGTAGCGGGCTGGTCGATGACGCTGGCGGCGTTCGTCACCGGCGTGCTGTTCTGGCAGATCGCCATATCGCTCGGCGTGCTCGGCGCCTACCTCGCCGGCCGCCGTCGCCCGAGTCCTGAGGTGAGACAACCGTGACCGGACCGATACTCGTCATCGACGTAGGCACCAGCGGCGTGCGCGCCGCGATGGTCGCGGCGGACGGAAGCGTCGGCCACGTCCACCACCGCGAGGTGCTCCCCGAGACGCCGATGCCGAGCTTCGTCCAGTTCGACGCGCAGGCGATGGGCGACGCGGTGCTCGATGTCGCGCGTGCGGCGATCGAGAGCGGAGGCGAACCGACCGCCGTCGGCATCGCGAACCAGCGGGCGTCGACCATCGTGTGGGATCGCGACACCGGCGTACCGGTCGGTCCCGGCGTCGGCTGGCAGGACCTGCGAACGGTCGGGATGTGCCTCACCTTGCAGGGCCAGGGCTTCCGAGTTGCGCCGAACGCGTCGGCGACGAAGCTGGCGTTCCTCCTCGACATGGCGGATCCCGACCGCAGCCGGAACCTCGCCTTCGGCACCGTCGACACGTGGGTCGCGTGGCTCCTGTCCGGCGGCGACGTCCACGTCACCGACGCGACGAACGCCGGCGTCACCGCGCTCCTCCACAACGACGCCAGCGACTGGAACCCGGAGATCCTCGCGGCCCTCAACATCCCCGCCTCAGTGCTGCCGCAGATCGTCGACTCGGCGGGCGTGGTGGGCCACGCGTCGGTCCTCCAGGGTGCGCCACCGATCGCCGGCATCGCGGGAGACCAGCAGGCGTCGCTCGTCGGACAGGGCTGCGTCCGACCGGGGTTGGCGAAGATCACGTTCGGCACCGGCGGGATGCTCGACCTCACGGTCGGCGATCAGCGTCCGGGATTCGAGACGAGGGGCGGCGGCGGGTGCTTCCCGATCATCGCCTGGCGCCGCAACGGCCGGGTCACGTGGGGACTCGAGGCGGTCATGCTCTCGGCAGGGACGAACGTCGAGTGGCTGCGGGACGATCTCGGCGTGATCTCGACCGCGGAGGAGTCTGCCGCCGTTGCTGCCGCGTGCGCCGACACCGGTGACGTCTGGTACGTCCCCGCGCTGCTCGGCCTCGGCACACCTCATTGGGACTTCGGCGCACGCGGCACGCTCGTCGGCCTCACGCGCGGGACCGGTCGCTCGGAGCTGGTGCGCGCCGTGCTCGAGGGCGTCGCCCACCGAGGCGCCGACCTCGTCGAGGCTGCGGAGGCCGACGCCGGCGGGACGACGATCGAGAGCATCCGAGTCGACGGCGGGATGACGGCCAATGACGTCTTCGTACAGGCGCTCGCCGACGCCGTGCAACGCCCCGTCGAGGTCAGTCCGGTGCTCGAGGCGACGACCCTCGGTGCGGCCTACCTCGCAGGACTCGCGACAGGGGTGTGGAGCGACGAGGACGAGATCGCCGAAGCGTGGAAGCCGAAGACGGTGGTCGAGCCGAAGCGGAAGAGCGACCGCGACCGGTGGAAGGCCGCGGTCGAGCGGGCGCGGGCGTGGGTGCCCGAGCTCAGCGCGCTCGACTTCTGATCGCCCGCACCACGACGAAGATCAGGGCCGTGAGGGCGGCCGCCTTGATCATGAACCAGACCGTGGCGACGATCGCGCCGACGATCTTGAGCACCACCAGCGCGGCGACGACCGCGACCACGACGAGGAGCCCGTCGTCGAGGAGCGAGAGCGTGGAGCGGCGCGAGGTCGACCTGCGCTCGGGGAGGTTGCTCACGTCCCCAGCCTACGACGCACGAGGTCGTCGACCCGGTCGCGCTCGGCGGCCGTGACGTTCGGATCCGCCCGGCGGTACTCCCCCGCAGCCCCGAGGTGCGCCATCGCGTCGTCGCGTCCTGCTGCTGCCACGAAGTGATGGACGAAGAGTCGCCGCAGTCCGGCGGCGATCGTCTTCAACGGCTGCGGCTGAGGGATCTCCGACGTCGCCATCAGGACCCACGCCAGAGCGACGTCGAACCCCGCTTCCCCGACGCCCGCGTTCGACCAGTCGATGACGACCGGACCGGTCTGCGTGAGGATCACGTTCTCGGGATGCAGGTCGACGTGCAGCAGCCGGTCGCCCGTCCGCGTCAACCGCCGGAGCCCCGGCGGGGCCTCGATCTCGTGGAGCCGGCGGTGGAGTTCCGCGAGCTGGCGTCCCCACACCCGCAGCAGGGGCTTGCGGATCATCGCGTCGAGCATCGTGGGGCCGTCGACCCGCTCGATGACGATGCCTCCGTCTGCCTCGCCGAAGTACCGCGGCACGGGATACCCGCGCTCGTGGGCGTACTGCATCACCTCCCCCTCCGCCGCGAGCGACCGTGCGACGAAGGGGCGTCGCAGCACCTTCCCGTCGCCGTAGTCGAGGATCTCGCAGTCGCGGCCGCGGCCGATGACGTCGCCGCTGCTCACGACGACGAGACCGACGCTTCGACGTCGCGAAGCAGTTCGTCCGCTCGGGCACGGACGTCGTCCGAAGGAGGGCCGGGTGCGAAGGCGTCGTTCTCCACGAGAGCCGCGATCGTACGCACCCGAGGATCGGGCAGCACCGACGCCGCGAGCACCTCGGCGTAGTCCCCGGGGGTCTCCCACGGTCGTCTCGAGCGACCCTGCCTCGCCCCCAGCCGTTCGAGCCGTTCGAGCGTGACGTCGGCCCACGGACGTGCAGCCTCACGACGACGACGCTGCGCAGCCGAAACCACGAGCCACGCGATCGCGCCGAGCGGCACCGCCGCGACGAGCACCGCAGTGAGCACGGGACGCACACCGTCGGGGATGTCGGGGAACAGCGACTTCACGTACGAGACGAGCCCGGTCGCGGCGTTCGACGAAAACGGATCTCCCGCGAGCGGCACCGACGCGGTCGGATCGAACGCCTGCCATCCGACCCCCGGGAACCACACCTCGGTCCACGCGTGCGCGTCTCGCGCGCGTACCTCCCACATGCCGGTGAACGGGTTCCGCTGACCCGGCGCGTAGCCGACCGTGAGACGGGCGGGGATCCCCTGCGACCGGAGCATCACGACCATCGCGGAGGCGATCTGTTCGCAGAACCCCTGCTTGTCGACGAACAGGAACTGCTCGACGGCGTCTGCGCCAGCCGGAAGCGGCGGGATGTCGAGCGTGTACGACGTGTTCGCCGCCATCCAGCGCTCGATGTTGCGCACCAGGTCGTACCGGTTCGGCGTCTCGAGCGCGAGCCGCTCGGCGAGGTCGCTGACCCGGGCCGGCACGTCGTCAGGCAGCTGGGTGTAGCGCGCGACGAGGTTGGGGTCGTCGACGCCGAACCGGCCCTCACCGCTCGTGCGCAGGTCGGCTTCGGTGACGGGCGGACGCTGGCTCACCACGGTGTACACCGAGCCCTTCGGCAGATGGACCGCGGTGCGCACGGTGCCGTCCGTCATCTCGAACACACGGCGGTCGGAGAAGTAGAGCCGCTTCGGCGCGTACGCGGAGAAGATCAGGTTCGGCCCCTGCTCTTCGACGTAGATCGTCTGCACGAAGTCACGGCCGTCGGCGAAGATCGCTCGGTCTTCCGGAGCGCCGACGAGCTCGATCGGCGGCTCGCCGCCGGCCGGCCGGATCCGCTGGTCACTCTGCTTCCAGACGCGCCCGTCCCACGTGTCGAACGACTGGCCTCGCCAGAAGTCCGGCCGGTTCGCGCGCACCCGCATCACCAACGTGTCGTCGGGTCGGCCGCGGTTGCCGGTGTCCATCCGATCGGAGAAGCCGAAGTAGCCGGTCGTCGAGCGCCCCGAGCCGGTCGACGACGAGGTGCCGTCGGGCGACGCCGGGTCCGAGCCGCCGAGGCTCGGGTTCGCGAGACCACCCTGGTTCGGCACCGGCAGGCTGTTCGGTAGCCGGGCCGGGAAGGCGATGGCGCGACCTGCGCCCGCCGCGGGGAGCACGCCGAACACCGCCAACCCGACCGCGAGCGCGAGCGCGACCAGACCGAAGATCGGGCGCAGCGAACGGACACGAGCGCGGTGCGGCGTGTGGGAGGGCGCGGCCGAAGCTCTTGGCGGAACCTCGAGCTGCGGCCGGTCTCCCAGCTCCGAGCGGTGCGCGAGCACGAGGCTGACCAGCGCAGCCACCGCCCACACGAGCAGGAACGGACCCAGCGCGCTCGACACGGACAACACGCCCGCCACGGCGACCAGGACCAGACTCGACAACAGCGAGAACAGGAGGTCTCGACGTGCGGGAACGTCGAGCGAGTGCAGCACCTGGACCCACAGGAACAGCTCTGCCAGCGGGAGCTGCAGCTCGTTGATGGCCCCCGGGCCGACGCCGCTGGTGGCGCTCAGGAAGTGCAGGAACGCCGCGATCACGCCGACCGCCAGGAAGGCCTTGAGCAGGTAGCCCTCCCGGTGGCGCGCCCAGTGCGAGTACGCGAAGCCGAACGCGATGCCAACGGTCGCCGCCATGCGCAGCGGGAACCCCCCAACCCCCTGCGCGAGCGCGGCACCCGTCGCGGACAGCACCGCGACGCACACCGAAGCCCGGAGCGCGACCGACTCCTCGGCCTTGCCCTTCGCGTTCGCCCGCTTGACCGCGCCGACGAGGCTCACCAGCGAACCCCGCCTGCATCGACGACCACGACCCGCACTGCACCCGCGGGCGGATGTCCCACAGAACCTGGCACGGCGCGAGCGAGCCGGCGACCGATCTCGGCGCGTGAGTCGACGGCAGCGACGACCGGTCCGTCGGGCTCCGCAGTCATCAACGTCACCGGGATCCCGGCATCGAGCGCGCCCACGGCAACCCCTGCGCCCCACGCTGCGACGGCCTCGGCCTGCTCGCCGCCCACCGACAGGTCGACGGCGAGGGTCAACGGGGGCGCCGCAGCCGCTTCGAGCTCCTTGACCATCAGGTCGCCATGGCGGGCCGACGCTGCCCAGTGAACCGTCTTGATCGGGTCGCCCGGCCGGTATTCGCGAGCACCTCGCACGAGGTCGTCACCAGGATGCGGCGCCGATCGCGACTCGTGGCCGGTCGGTCCGGCGCCGGCAGGAGGTGGCACCCGCATGTCGGCCGGCGACGGCCCGACCTCCAGCGCGCGATCGAGCGGGCAGAGGTACGACCGGCGCCACCAGAGCAATCCGAGCGGCGCGGCGCAGCGCACGTGCACGGCGACCGCGTCATAGATGCCGCGCCGTTGCGGGACGATCGTCAGCCATCCCTCGGCAGGCGACGCCGCGGCCGACCACTCGCCGCCGAGGCCGACCTTGACCAGCACCCGGCTGCGGGTGCCGCTCAACGTGAGACGAACCCGGAGGGGCGCGCCGACGGTGGCGTCGCGCGCAGCGGACAATCCGACCCGCAGACGGAACAACGGGGCTGCGGGCAGCACGACGGCGAGCGCGACCACCGCGCCGAGTCCAGCGAGGATCACGATCAACCAGCCGGAGCCCGTCGTCTTCGCGATCCCGAAGAGCGCAGCCGACACGGCGGCGAGCGCGAGCGCAGGCTTGGTGACCGCAGCCGGACGTGGCACGCCACGCCGGGCCGGCACGACGCCCACGTCAGCCTCTCGGTACGGGGACCGACTCGAGGATGCGGCGCACGATCCCTGCCGCAGCCTGCACGTCGGCTCCGGCGCCGCCCGAGACGATCACTCGATGGGCCAGCGCGGGCACTGCGACGGCCTGCACGTCGCCCGGGGTGACGAAGTGGCGCCCGCTCATCGCTGCCACGGCCTTGGCCAGATGCAGCAACGAGATGCTCCCGCGCGGGCTGCAACCGAGAGCGACGTCCGGGTGCTCACGTGTCGCCGCCGCCAAGTCGATCACGTAGTCGGCGACGGCGGGCGCGCAGTAGACCGTGCGCACCGCGTGCTCCGCCGCACTGAGCGCCTCGGGCGACGACACGGCCCGCAACATGTCGAGCGAGTCGACGCCGCCTGATCCGAGCAGCAGCTCCCGCTCGGCCACTCGGTGAGGTGCGCCGAGCTCGAGGACGAGGCCGAAGCGGTCGCGCTGGCCCTCGACGAGCGGGAACGTGCCGGCATGTTCGATCGGGTTCTGCGTCGCGACGACGAAGAACGGCTCGGGCAGGTCGTAGGTCGTACCGTCGACGGTGACCTGGCGCTCCTCCATCGCTTCGAGCAGCGCCGACTGCGTCCGCGGCGTCGCCCGGTTGATCTCGTCGAACAGCACGACGTTGGCGAACAGCGGCCCGGCCCGGAACTCCCACTCCTCGCTCGCCTTGTGGAACACCGACACGCCGGTGAGCTCCGACGGAAGGAGGTCGGGCGTCCCCTGCACCCGGCGGAACGCACCGCCGACGCTGCGGGCGATCGCCTTCGCGAGGAGCGTCTTCCCGACGCCGGGCACGTCTTCGAGGAGGAGGTGGTGGCCGGAGAGCAGCGCCACGACCGTGAGCCGGAGCACCTCGGACTTCCCCTTGATCACCCGCCCGAGGTTCTCGAGGAGTGCGTTCCCGAGGTCAGCAGCGGCGAGAAGAGCGGGGGAAGGTGCGGACGCGGTCGACGCCGCCTCCGTCGCCGGGAGAGTCACCCGTCCAGTATCGACCTCCGAGTGCCGTACTTGAAGCCGCGCGGTCCACTTCGCGCCGGTATCAGCCGAGTCGCGGCAGTTCCTGGACGAGGGTGAGCGTGGGCGCGAACAGGTCGCCGTCCGCGGCCACCCTCCGCAACACGTCCTGTGCCTCGAAGCGGAGCGAGTCGGGATCGTTCCGGCCGGCGTCGACCTCGTCCCACGTCACGGGCGTCGACACCGTCGGCTGCTCGCGGGCGCGCAACGAGTACACGCCGGAGGTCGTCTTGTGCTCGTCGTTCTGGCTCCAGTCGACGAGGATCTTCCCGACCCGCAGATCCTTGGCCATGTTCGACACCACGAGCTCGGGCAGCTGCTTCTCGAGGAGCTGCGCGACCGCGAGGGCGAAGTGCTTCGTACCGGTCCCCCGCTCCTCGTACGTGACGTCGGGGTGGTTGAGCGGGACGTACACCTGCAAGCCCTTGGAGCCGCTCGTCTTCGGGAACGACGCCATGCCGAGGTGGTCGAAGAGCTCCTTGAGGTACATGCCGACCTCGCAGCACTCCTTCATCGCCGCCGGCGCGCCAGGGTCGAGGTCGAACACGACCATCGTCGGCCGGTCGATCTTCTCGCCGAGCGAGAGCGACGGATGGAGCTCGATCGCCGCGAGGTTCGCAGTCCACACGAGCGTCGCCGCCGAGTTGATGAGGGTGAAGTTGATGTTCCGGTCGTTGTGCCGGCTGTAGATCGGGACCGTCTCGACCCAGTCGGGCCGGTGTTGCGGCGCGTTCTTCTCGAAGAAGAACTTCTCGTCGACGCCGTTCGGATACCGCTTCAACGTCATCGGCCGGCCGCGGTAGTGCGGCACCGCCACCGGAGCGATCCGCGCGTAGTAGTCGATGACCTCGCCCTTGGTGAACCCCGTCGCGGGATAGAGGACCTTGTCGAGGTTCGACAGCTTCAGTTGGTGGCCGTCGATCTCGACGAGGGGCACCCGCCGGTTCTACCCGACGGTCAGCCTTCGGCGGACGCGGCGGCCTTCCGGGCTTCCTTGGCCGCGGCGACGCTGGCTTCGAGCGCGGCGAGCAGGTCGACCACCTTCGTCGGCTCCGCTTCGGCGACGGGCGCCACGACCACCTCGCCCGCGGCCTTGCGCTCGATGAGCTCCATCACCTTCTCGCGGTACTCGTCGGCGAACTTCTCGGGTTCGAAGTCGTCGACCGTGAGCGAGTCGACCAGCTGTGCGGCCATCTTCAGCTCGCGCTCGGAGACCTCGACGTCGTCGGCCGTCGGGATGTCGAGCTCCTTCGGCGAGATGACCTCGTCCGCGTAGAGCATCGTCGAGACCACGAGGACGCCGTCGACCACTCGCAGCGCCGCGAGGTACTGCTTCGTCCGCATGACGAAACGAGCGATCGCGACCTTCTCGCTCTCGGCCAGAGCCTCCGCCAGCAGGCGGTAGGCCTTCGCCGACCGCTCGTCGGGAACGAGGTAGTACGCCTTCTCGAAGTAGATCGGGTCGATCTGATCGAGGTGCACGAACTCCTCGATGTCGATCGTGTGCGTCGCCTTCGGATCGAACTCCTCGAGCTCACGCGGCTCGATCACGACGTACTGGTCAGGCGCGATCTCGTAGCCCTTCACGATCTCGTCGAAGGGAACCTCGATGCCCTCCGCCTCGCAGAACCGCTTCTGGCGGATGCGGCTGTTGTCCGGCGCGTGCAGCTGGTTGAAGCGGACGTCCTTCGGTGACTGCGCGGTGAACATGCGGACGGGCACGTTCACGAGGCCGAAGCTGATCGAACCGTTCCAGATGGGGCGAGGCATGGGGAAGTCCTCTCAGGAGGGAGGCGTAGCCCCGCATTCTCTCCTATTCGCCGGATCCGTGCGGCTCGAGATCGTGGAGTGCCGGGCCCTGGATCACCTTGCCGCCGCAGGTGTAGCGAGAGCCGTGGCACGGGCAGTCCCAAGACTTCTCTGCGGTGTTCCAGCAGACGAGGCAGCCCATGTGGGTGCAGACCGGCGAGACCGCGGTCAGCGTGCCGTCTTCGGCCCGGAACGCCGCCACCTTCTCGCCGTCGAGGGAGACGATGCCTCCCTCGCCTGGAGCGAGCGTGTCGGCCGACGGCGGGTTCATCGTCTTGAGCCGGTCGCCTGCGAGGTGCCCGCCGACGGCGTCGACGTTCTCCTTCACGAACTCCTTCGACGTGATGGTGCTCTTGATCCGGGTGGCGTCGTACGCGGCGAGCCACGGGTTCTCGATGCCGTCGACGATGTCGGCGAGGATGCGACCCGCAGCGGTGCCGTTCGTCATCCCCCACTTCTGGAAGCCGGTGGCGACGAGCACGTTCGACCCGGGGAGCTGGCGACCGACGAACGGGGTGCCGTCGACCGGGACGTAGTCCTGGGCCGACCATCGGTGCTCGATCGAGGCGATCGGGAAGTACTCGCGCGCCCAGCTCTCGAGAGACGAGTAGCGCTCGCGCGTGTCGGGATCCTGGCCCGTCTTGTGGCCCTCGCCGCCGAGGATGAGCACCTCGTCGCCGAGCGCGCTGCGGACGGAGCGGCTCGAGGAGTCCTTGCTGAGGTACATGCCCTTCGGCGTGGGCGCGCCCTCTTCGAGGCGGACCGCCATCGCGTACGAGCGGGTCGGGTGGGCCTTCGCGAAGAAGCCCCCTCGATCGAGGAACGGGAGGTGGGTCGCAAGCACCACGAACCGGGCCGCGAGGTCGCCGTGCTCGGTGCGGACGATCGACGGGTCGTCGCCGCGCTCGGCGTCGACGTCGAGCACTCGCGTGTCCTCGTGCACCTTTCCGCCGAGCTGGGTGATCGCGGCGGCGACCCCGATGCAGTAGTCGCGGGGATGGAACTGAGCCTGGTTCGCGAACCTCACCGCGCCGAACACGTCGTAGGGCAGGTCGGTCTCGGTGGTGTAGCTCGCGGGAAGGCCGAGGCGTGACGCCGTCTGCGCCTCCGATTCGATCTGGCGGAGCTTGTCGGACTCGGTCGTGTAGGTGAACGCGTCACGACGTTGGAAGTCGCAGTCGATGCGGTACGTCTCGACCCACGCCGCCACCTGCGCGATCGCTGCCTCGTTGGCCTCGCCGTAGAGCTGGGCGACGTCGTCGCCTCGGTTCTCGGCGAGATCGGCGTACTGGAGCCCGTGGAGGCTCGTCACCTTGGCGGTGGTGTAGCCGGTGACGCCGCTGCAGATCCTGCCGGCCTCGAGCACGACCACCTTCGCTCCGCGCTCGGCCAGCGTCAGGGCTGTCGAGAGGCCGGTGATGCCGCCACCGACGACGACCACGTCGACCTCCGGAACCTGGTCGCCGACCGTCGTGTACGGCAGGTACAGCCGATCATCGGTCGTCGTCGCGACCCACACCGATCGGTTCGTCTCGAACAGGGTTCCCATGTGGCGGTGCTACCCCGAGGTCCGCCGAAGGTGTCACACCCGGATGCCACCATGGCAGTCGTGACCACGATCCCGCTCGAGGCGCCCGACACGGTCGAAGCTGCGGCCTCGCGGCTGGCGACCCTGCTCACCGGCTCTGGCACCACCATGTCCGACGCCGGCGGCTCGGGCGATCTGCAGTTCGAGCCCGTGCTCTCGCTCCGATCGCTGGTTCGCACCGTGGCTCCGGCGGAGGCGTGGGCGGTCGACGGCGGCCAGATCACCGTCGCCGATGCACGTTGCATCTCGGTGCTCGCCACCCGCGCGGCCCGCGTCCGGTTCCGCAACGGACGCTGCGACCTCGAAGACGAAGGCGCGGTGCGGGTGATGGTGCTCGGCACGGGCGAGAACGCCGCAGCGCGAGCGGCCTTGGCGCTCGACGTCCTTGCGGCCGACGCCTCGGTCGACGGGAACCTCGTGCGCGACCGGTGGGAGTGGGACGGTGTCCTGCGGTGCATCGACGAGGCAGAGCCTGGTGCCATCGTGCTGATCGACGGCGACCTCCAGCCCGACTGGCGCATCCCGTCGACGTTCCTCGCTGCGCTGCTCGAGTCGGCTTCGGCGCGTGGCGTCGTGCTGGCGGCGATCACGAAGCACTCGTCGCTCGCCCGCGGTGGCGCCCCTCTGCTCGGCCAACTGGAGCTGGAGGCCGCGGCGCTCTACGGGTCGAGGGCGATGTGGTGGTCGGCGATCGGCCGGGTGCGCGGCGACGTCGGCCCCGGGATCCAGGTCGTGGCCGCCCGACTCGATCCCGACGCCCGCTTCGCCTTCCGCGTCGATCTGCCTGGAGACGTCGATCCCGAGCCGGTGCTCGGGGCGATCAGCGCGCTGTGCGACGACGCCGCGTTCCCCGGGTATCCGTATCCGCTCACGGTGGCCGACCGGCTCGCCGCGTGCCCCGGGTGGCTCGCCGCCGAGGTGCGCATGCAGCTCGACGACCACCTCGATCGCGCCGGCGTCCCGTTGGAGGTCCGTGAGCGCGCGTTCGCCGACCGACACTCGCTGATGGAGCGTGCCTGACATGACCGCCACTGGTTCGACCGGATCCGCGGCGCGCGGGCGCCTCTTCGGCAAGAACGTCCTCGAGGGGGAATTCCGTGCCGCGCCCGATGAAGACCTCTTCCTCGGCGAGCTCCTGGTCGGCGTCGACGAAGCGACGGGGCGGCGCTACCTGTTCCGCATCGTCGACGTCACCTACGGCACCGAGCACCGTGAGCCGGGATGGGCCGAGCGCGTGGCGGGCACGATGCTCGCCGACGACGCCCGAGGCGAGGCAGGCGCCCACTCCCTCTACGACTCCGCCCGCCGGACCTATCGCGTCGCCGAGTGCCGTTGCCTCGGCTACCTGACGCCCGACGGCACCGAGTTCCGGAAGCCGAAGTCGCTTCCCACCCAGTTCTCGCGTGTCGTCGCACCGGAGGCCGAAGACTTCGCCTTCCTGCGCTCACGCATGGGCGACCTGCCCGTCGGTCACCTGCGCAGCGGCGAGACGGAGGTCGACTTCGAGGTCGGCATCCCGGGCGGATCGCTCGCCTCGCACGTCGGCATCTTCGCCACGACCGGCATGGGCAAGTCGAACCTCATGCAGGTGATCGCCGGTGGCGTCATGCAGACCAACGGCCGCTACGGCCTGCTGATCGTCGACCCTCACGGCGAGTACCGCACGTCGCTGGCGAAGCACCCGTGGGCCGGACAACGCCTGCGTACCTATGCCGCGCGCCGCCTGCCGGCGACGTCGACGCTGCGCGTGTCGCTGGCCGAGCTCACCGTCGACGATCTCCGCACCGCCTACGAGTGGACGCGCCCGCAGGAAGAAGCGCTGTTCGAGCTCGAGCGCTTCTACGGGCGCTCCGCGGGCGAGGGCCTCGCATGGCTGCTGCCGTTCTCGCAGCTCGACGACCTCGCGCCGTTCCGGGAGATCGACCTGAACGGCCGCGTCGCCCTCAACACCCTGCAGGTGGTGCACCGGCGGGCGAGGCGGATCATGGAGCTCGAGTGCATCGCGCCCGACCCGAACGTCAGCGTCGGCTCCGCGATCCTCCGCGACCTGATGGACGGCAAGGTCGTCCTCGTCGACGTCGGCGGCCTGCAGTCGACCGAGGAGGTGCTCGTCTCGTCGTTCCTGACCCGGAAGATCCTCGAGACGTGGTCGGACGCCTACTTGAGCGATCCCGACCAGCACGAGCGGCTGCCGATCGTCGCCATCTGCCTCGAAGAGGCACAGCGCGTGCTGTCGTCGAACCGCGACCGGGAGTCGAACGTCTTTCCGAGGGTCGCTCGTGAGGGCCGGAAGTTCAAGGTCGGGCTCGTCGCCGTCACCCAGCAGCCGAAGCTGCTCGACAGCGAGCTGCTCAGCCAGTTCAACACGTTCTTCATCCTCGGCTTGGCGGACGAGAAGGACCGGAACATCCTGCGGTCGTCGTCGAAGCAAGACCTCGCCGCGCTCGGCCCGGAGATCCAGACGCTGATGCCCGGCGAGTGCCTCATCGCGAACCTGTCCGCGCCGTTCGCGCTTCCGGCCAAGGTCCACCTGTGGTCGAACGTGTGCCGCAACGTCGAGCCTCCGCCTGCGCCGCGACCGACGGCGGCCGCGAACGTGGCCGCCCTCGTCGACTGAGGTTCTGCGAGTTCAGCCGGCGTCGGCCGCCGCTGCGACCGCGGAGACGCCCTTGCCTCCGGCGTCCGTCAGCGTCAGGCGGCGAGCCACGATCCGATAGGTCACGGTGCCGTTCGTGGCCGCGGTGACGGCTTCGGCGACGCGCATCTTGTCGTCGGTGCATCCCCGGAGCGTCTGCACCCGTTCGGTGATGCGGATCTGTCGGCCGTCGAGCTCGTACGTGCCGCCGAACCCGTTGCACCCGTCGTCGCCCGAGATCTTCCCGTCGTCACCGAACTCGAGATAGGCCTCCGCGCCCTGCGGCACCGACGAGGCGGCATCGCCTTCGAGGAGCGTGTCGACGACCCAGCGGGTGCCGACGAGCGGTTGGTCGGGATCGGCAACTTCCCGGTAGGTGAACACGATCGTCGTGCCTCCAGCCGTCAGGGTGAGGTGGTCGTCGTCGAGCTCCCACGTCGGCTGGGTCGTGAGAAAGCCGGTGAACCACTCGTCCTGCGCGTGCCGCTCAGGGTCGCAGCCCATCTCGGTGCCACCGAGGTTCGTCACGACGAGCGCCTCGGCCTCGATCTCGAGCTCGCCGACGAACTGGTTGCACCCGGCGCTCGCACCGATCGTCCCGTCGTCGGAGAACGTGAGCCGCAGCTCGGTGCCCGCGACCAGCTGGCGCCCGTCGACGGCCGACGACAGGAACGTCTTGCCGATCAACGCCGATCCGGTGCCGGCCGAGCCCGGACCACCACCGCGGTCGCCTCCGTCGCCGCACGCACCGAGCACCAGCAGCGCGACGAGGACGATCCCGAAGCCGGCCCGCATCTTCTGGACCCTAGCGAATCACAAGCGTGTAACTTGTCCCACCCTTCGGGCACACTGGAGTCGTGAAGGTCGCCGCCATCGGAGATGCCCACCTCGGCCGGTCGTACCTCAACGTGACGACGCCCGAGGGTGTCAACCAGCGCGAGCGCGATTTCGAGGAGTCGTTCGAGGCCGCGGTCGACCTCGCCCTCCGCCAGGAGCCCGACGTTGTGGTGTGGCTCGGTGATGTGTTCGACCATCCGCGCCCGACGTACCGCTCGTTCCGAGTCGCGCAGCGTGCGCTCACGAAGATCCGCGACCACGGCATCACGTGCGCGCTCATCAGCGGCAACCACGACACGCCTCGGCTACCGGGTACGGGGTCGCCGTACAGCGCGCTCGCCGACACCTTCCGCGAGTTCCACTTCGCCCACCGCCTCCAGTACGAGCGCTTCGAACTGCCCGGCCTCGTGATCCACGCAGTCCCGCAGATGATGTCCGTCGAGGCGACGCTCGATGCGCTCGCCGAGGCCGATCGCCGGCGCGATCTCGACCGGTCGAACCTGCTGCTCACCCACCCGCGCATCACCCAGGTCGAGCCGCGATACGCGGACATCAACGAGATCGAGGTCGACGCCGGTGTGTTGCAGTCCGACTTCGTGCTGCTCGGCCACTACCACTTCCACACGAAGGTCCGTGACGGCATCTGGTACGCCGGGTCGACCGACACGTTCACCTTCGCCGACGATCCCGACAAGGCGAAGGGCATCCTCGTCCTCGACACCGACACCGGCAAGGTGGAGCACGTCCCGATCGCTGGGCAGCGTCCGCTGGTGACGCTCGAGACGATCCACGCGCTCGGCTTGTCTCCGGCCGAGGTCCAGCAGCTGGTGCTCGAGCGGGCGGCGACGGCGCCGGCCGGGTCGGTCGCCCGCCTCTACGTCGAGCGCGTCGACTCCGAGGCGTATCGCTTGCTCGATCTCGAGGCGGTGCGCGCCGCGGCCGGCGCGGCGATGCACTTCAAGATCGAGCCGACGTTCGAGGGCGTCGAGATGAAGGTCGAGCTCCCCGACCTCGATTCGATGCCCGCTCGCTGGGAGCGATACATCACCGAGCAAGACCTCACGGGCTTCGATCGCGAGCGCATCACCACGCTGGGCAAGGAGTACCTGGCCCGGGCCGTCGAGGTGGCGGAGTAGGCCGCGGTGCAGATCAGCCGTCTGTACCTCCGCAACTACCGGGTCTACGAGAAGGAGCTCGATCTCGCCATCCCCGGCGGGCTCGTCGGCGTGTTCGGCGCGAACGGTGGCGGCAAGACGACCCTGCTCGAGGCCATCCTCTGGACGCTGTGGGGCAAGGCTCGCACGGCGAAGGAAGACATCCGGACCGCAGGGGTGAACGGCGACTGCGTCACCGAGGTCGAGTTCGAGCACGAGGGGCACCTGTTCCTCGTCCGCCGCTCGATCACGGGCATCAACTCGACCGTCAAGGCGGAGGCGTTCGCCGACAACCTCCAGGTGGCGAACGGCGTGCGGGACGTGAAGCAGTACGTGCACTCCGTCCTGGGGATGGACGACGGCGCCTTTCGCGCGTCGGTGTTCGCGGAGCAGAAGCAGGTCGCGGCGTTCAGCAACCTGACACCGACAGCACGGCGCGACCTCGTCCTGAAGCTGCTCGGGGTGACTCCCCTCGACGTCGCTCGCGACGCGGCACGCAAGGATGCCAGGGCGGCTCGTGAAGACGTCGAGCGCGTGCGGTCGCTCCTGGTCGACCTCGACGAGCTTCGCCCGCGCGTCGACCAAGCCAAGGCTGCGGCGGAGGTGGCAGCGGACGAGGCCGCATCGGAGGCGACGGCGGCGGCCACAGCAGCGGAGCGCTTCGCTGCCGCCGAGGCGGCCTTCACCGCGATCGACGAGGTGCGCCAGGAGCACGACGCGCTCGTTCGTGAAGGGAAGGGGGCCAGAGCGGAGGTCGATCGCGCCCGACAGCAGCTCGAGCAACTCACCGCGGAGCTCGAGGCCCTGGCCACGGCCGAGACGAAGGTGGCGCCACTCGCCGCCGCGGCAGCAGGGCTTGCCGACGCGGAGCAGAAGCTGCAGCTCGTCCAGGCAGTCGCGCGCGCCGAGGCCGCGCTGGCGACGTGGCCGGCGGCCGGAGCCGAGCCTCCTGATCCGGACGATGCTGCGGTCGACTCGGTCCGGGCCGAGGCGGAGGAGGTCGCAGCCGCTGCGAACGCGATCGTTGGCGAACGCAAAGCCGCCGCGGCCGAACTGGCGCGAGCTCGCGACCAGCTCGAGAAGTCCGCTTCGTTGTCGGCCGACGAAGACTGCCCACTCTGCGGCCAGGAGCTCGGCGACGCGTTCGACCAGGTGCGGTCGCATCGTGAGCAAGAGGTCGAAGAGGCGTCAGCGCGACTCGACGAGCTGGCCGTCCGGGAGCGCGAGCTGACCCAGCAGGCCGACGCGGTGCACCAGCGACTCAAGACGGCGATGGCGGAGGCGAAGAAGGCACGGGCAGCCCGAGAGGCGTGGCTCGACGCGAACCAGCAACGCGCCGCGGCCGAACGGGTGGCCGCCGACGCACGCGCGGCCCTGGGCCGCGACGTGGAACCCGGCGAGGCGGAGGAGTTGGTGGCCCGCGTGGCTGCGCTCCGAGAGGCTGCCCGCGAGGCGGCGCGCCTCGGCGGGCTGCTCGAGAGGAAGCCCGTCGCCCTCGCGGCCAGGGCCGAGGCCGAGAACCACCTCGCCGATGCAGAGCATCGTCGGTCGATCCTCCTCGACAAGGTGAAGTCGCTCGGGTTCGTTCCCGAGAAGCTCGACGCGGCACGTGCCGCTCGTGATGATGCGAAGGCGAAGGCGGCCGCGGCGCAGCAGCGGGCCGAAGCTGCACGAACGGTCGCGCTCGCGGCGGCGAAGGAGGCCGAGTTCGCCGAGCGTCGTCTCGCCGACGCCGAGGCCCAGCACGCGGCCATCGCCGACAGGGCCGATGAGGCCCGTCACCTCGGCCGGCTGGCGGACCTCATGAACACGTTCCGCACCAACGTCGTCGCATCGGTCGGCCCCCGCCTGTCGACCCAGGCGGCCGATCTCTTCGACGAGCTGACCGACCACGAGTACGACCTGCTTCGCGTCGACCCGGAGACGTACGAGATCCGCATCGTCGACGGCGGTCGAGAGTTCGGGATCGACCGCTTCTCCGGATCGGAGACCGACCTCGCGAACCTGGCGCTGCGGGTCGCTATCAGCGAGCACGTGCGGTTCCAGTCGGGTGGCGCGGTCGGGCTGCTCGTGCTCGACGAGGTGTTCGGCCCGCTCGACGAGAACCGCCGAGAGCGGATGCTGCTCGCGCTCGAGCGGCTTCGCTCGAGGTTCCGTCAGATCCTCGCCGTCACCCACGAAAGCGAGATCAAGGAACAGTTCCCGAGCGCGATCGAGGTCGTGAAGCTGCCTGGCCGTCGTGCGACGGCGCACGTCGTCGGCGCCTGACCGCCGCGCCCGTCTCGCGCCGTCAGGGCCGGTACTGCTCGGTCATCCCGACGATCCCGTTGTCCGACACGACGATCCAGAACAGTGCGTAGCTGCCCGCGCGGTAGCCGCGGGAGTCGAGGTAGAGCGGCAGCTCGTCGAGCGAGATGTCTCGTTGCGCTGGCGAGCCGTCGTCATCGAACGCGGTGGTGACGCTCGACGCCCGCACCCGCAGCGTGCGCACGTCCGTTGTGTTGTTGCGGATGTAGTAGTCGTTCGGCGCGCCGTCGGTGTCACCCGTGTCGGCTCGATAGGCCTCGTCGGCATCGCGCCCGATCAGGAACTGCACGACGTCGATCGTGACGGTCGACGCCTCCGGGTCGACGGCGGTGACGAACGCCGCGTGGCGGCCGTCGGCGAGCGGTTGACCTCGCTGCGGAAGCCGCGCCGTGCCGTCGGTCGTGGACGAGTCGGGCGTGTCGCGCGGTCGCGGTGCTGTTGGCGACGTCGTCGTCGCTCCGTCGGACTCCCTCGTTGGCGAGGGCGTCGTCGTTCCGCCGGCGCTCCCGGACTCGGAGCCGCTCTCGCTGTCGCAGGCGACGAGCGTCCACGCGACCGCGAGCAGCAGGGTGGCGGTGATCGCGCGGCGCCTGCGACTCATCGCACCCTGACGAGTCGCAGCGTGTCGGTCGCCGGCTGCGGATCGCTCGGATCGCCGGCGACGACGGCGACGGCTTCGTCCGAGCGCGCGAGACCTCGCTCGACCGCCTCCTTCACCGCGAACCACACGATGTCGTCGGTGCTCGCCCGCTGCTCCGCCAGCACGGGCAGCACACCCCACGAGAACGTGAGCTGCCGGTAGGTCCGGCTGTGCGGCGTGACCGCCATGATCGGCACGGGCGGGCGGAAGCGCGCGATCACGCGTGCGGTCGTCCCGCTGTTCGTCGCCGCGATGATCGCGACCGCGCCCGAGTCGACCGCGGCACGGAAGGCCGCCGCCGACGTCGCCTCGGTGATCCGCTGCGTCGGCGAAGCCCCCATCAGCCGCGCCGGCTGGTCGTCGAGGAGGTTGGCCGACCACACGTCGTGCTTGAACTCCCGCTCTGCCCGGGCGGCGATCGTGCTCATCGTGCGAACCACACCGGCGGGGTCGTGCCCGATCGCTGTCTCGCCCGAGAGCATCACCGCGCTGGTGCCGTCGAAGACCGCGTTGGCGACGTCGCTGACCTCGGCGCGGGTCGGCACGGGGGCGTGGACCATCGACTCCAGCATCTGCGTCGCCGTGATCACCGGGCGGCCGTAGAAGATGCCGGCCTTGATGATCTGCTTCTGGTAGTGCGGGACGTCCTCGAGCCGGCACCGCACGCCGAGATCGCCCCGAGCGACCATGATCACGTCTGCCGCTTGGACGATCGCGTCGAGATCGTCGACGGCTTCCTGCGTCTCGATCTTCGCGACGACCAGCGCGCCCACGCGGTCACACGCGCGCCGAGCGCGGTGCAGGTCTTCCGCCGATCGGACGAACGAGATGGCCACCGCATCCACGCCGGCGTCGATCACCTGCTCGAGCAGACGAAGGTCTTCGGGAGTGGGCGTCGACGCGCTGACGCGCGACGCGGGCAGGTGCAGCCCTGGGCGACCCTGCACCTGACCGCCCGATCGCACGACCGCTACAGCGGTTGTCGAGTCGATGATGCGCTCGACGGACACGGCGACTCCGCCGTCGCCGAGCGCCACCCGGTCCCCCACCGCGAGCTGGTTCACGACGTCCGTGGCGTCGACTCGGATCACCTCGCCGGTGCTCTCCGCGCCCTGCTCCTCGCGAAGCTCGAGGACGGCCCCCTCCGCGAGCCACGCGCCACCTTCGACGAACTGACGGACCCGCAGCTTCGGACCAGGAAGGTCGACGAGCACGCCGACGGGTCGTCCGACATCAGCCGCGACGGACCGCACCGCCTCGATCCTCCTGCGGGCATCGGAGACGTCACCGTGCGCGAGCGACACCCGCACGGCGTTGGCACCCGCGAGCACGAGGGCCCGAAGCACCCGCGGGTCGTCGGTCGCTGGACCGACGGTGGCGACGATCTTGGTGCGGCGTCCGGGCATCTCGCGACCCTACGAGACGATCGCGAGGTCGACGCGCCGACGTTCCGGATCGGCACCTTCGACCCTCACCCGCACCTCGTCGCCCAGATCTGCCTTCCCGTCCACCGTCGCCACCACGGCAGGGTCCGTGATCTGCACCTGCAACCCCTTGCGGTGCGAACGCACGACGACGGCGTCGAGCACGTCTCCGACCCGGCCCGACAGCACCGCAGCCTCGACGAGATCGGCCGCCCGTCCGTCGGCCGCGCCCTCCCGCCGGCGGGCTTCGGCCATCGCCGCCGGCAGATCGGGAAGCGCGTTCCGGGCCCACGCCGGGGGCTCCTCACCGCGAACGACTGCGAGAACGATCTCGTTCGCGAACCGATCGACGAGGCGACGCAGCGGTGCGGTCACGTGCGCGTAGGGCGCAGCCACGGCCGCGTGGCGCGGATCGGACGGGATAGGTGCGCCGGCGGTCTCGTCGAAGGCGACGTAGCCGGCGCCTCGAAACAGGCGGGCAGCCTGGGCGAGCAGCGCGGCATGTGCCGGACGCCCGGCGTCGAGTGACCGGATCAGCTCGGCGTAGGTGGTGGGGCGCGGCCAGTCGATCCCGAGCGCGCGAGCGTGCCGCCGCAAGACGTCGACGTCGTCGTCAGCTGCAGGCGGCAGGGTCCGCAGGATCCCTACTCCGGCGTCGAGCATCAGCTGAGCGGCCACCATGCCCGTCATCAGTGAGATCTGCGCGTTCCAGTACTCGACCGGAAGCGGGGCGCGAAACGCCAGCCCGAAGTGCCCATCGTCGGCCTCCACGACCTGCTCGGGTACGTCGAGCGACACCCCTCCGCGATCCGCCTCGAGCTGCAGTCGCTTCGGACCGATCTCCGCGAGCAGCGCCAGCGTCGGATCGGCGTCGGTCACATCACCATCGACCGCTCGTTGCGCGTCGTCGTACGACCAGGCCCGACGGTTTCGGACCAGGGCGCGCTCGACGTCGACCGCGCTCACCTCGCCTGAGGCGTCGAGGTGGAAGCGCCACAGCAGGGCGACGCGATCGACGTCGGGCAGCAGGCTCGCCGCACCCTCGCTCAACACCGGCGGATGGAGCGGCGCGCGGACGTCGGGCAGGTAGACCGTCAGGCCCCGGGCACGGGCGGCGGCGTCGACCGCTCCCCCCGGCGCGACGAACGCGGCCACGTCGGCGATCGCGTAGTGGACGGTGTAGCCGTCGCGCGCACGCTCGATGTGGACCGCTTGGTCGAGGTCGCGCGCTCCCTCAGGGTCGATGCTGATGAGGTCGAGGCTGCGCCGGTCGACGTGGCCGCTGATGCGCGGCCCACTTCGCGCCACAGCTTCCGCCTCTAACGAGGCGGCGGGCGGGAAACCTACGTCGATCTCCAACTCGCGACGGATGTCGTCGAACGCCGGTCGCAGCGCGTCGATCGACGCTTCGAAGCGGAGCGGCGGCGTGGGCATCTCGCCATCCTTCCCGGCCCCGGCTCGTTCGACCGCGAGTGGCACGCGACAGGTGAGGTGGCGGACGCGCACCTGCGTGCGGACGGCATACGCGACAATGGACCCGCAGCGAGCCGGCCGGGTGGCCGCGGCGTCGGCTGGCGGGTCCGCCCGCCGGGACGGCGTCGAGGAAGGTCGGGGCTCCGAAGGGCAGGGTGCTGGCGCGAGCCAGGACGGGGCGACCTGTCGGATCAGGGCAACAGAGAGCAGACCGCCGATGGGTCCGGCGCCTTCGGGCGGCGGATCACAGGTAAGGGTGAAACGGTGCGGTAAGAGCGCACCAGCGTCCGGGGTGACTCGGGCGGCTCGGTAACCCCCACCCGGAGCAAGGCCGAATCGGGGCGGCTGGCCCGGCCAGTCCCCAGGTGGGCCGCACAGATGGATGGTCACCCAGCCGGTCACCCGAAAGGGCCCGGTGGACAGAACCCCGCCTACAGGCCGGCTCGTTGCGCTTCACGGCCTGACCTCGTTCCCGTCGGTCGTTGATCTCTTGATCCAGCGGCGGAACGGCGAACGCCCCCGCCGCCGGCGGGGGCGTTCGAGTGCGTCGACGCTTGTCGACTAGCGGCGGGCTGCCATGCCGAGGAAGAGGCCTGCGATCAGCCCGAGGCTGCCGGCGGCCATCGTTGTCATCGTGCCGGTGGTCATCGCGGTGGTGGTCGCCATGTTCCCTGCCTGTATGGCGCCCTGGGTGGCTTCCATGCCCGCAGTCGTCGCTGCTTGTGTGGCCTGAGCGGTCTCGAGCGCGTGCACGCGCTCGAGGAGCTGGTCGTTGTCCATCTGGGTGTTGTCTCCATTGCCGTCGTTGAGGGTTGACATCTGCGTTCGCCGTACCCGGTTGCGTCGGGCGGAACCGGGAACCCGGGCGTTTCGCCCCTGTTCCCGCCAGGTGCAGTGACCGCCGGAACGCAGGTGAACGTCACCGGAGCAGCCCCGAAGAGAGGATGGCACGATGCAGGGATGGCAAACGTGAAGCCCATCCCTGAGGGGTATCCCGTCGTCAGTCCGTCGCTCGCGATCGATGGTTGCGCCGACGCGATCGAGTTCTACAAGAACGTGTTCGGCGCGACGGAGCGGATGCGGATGGAAGGTCCGCCCGGGAAGATCGCACATGCCGAGCTACAGTTCGGCGACTCGGTGATCATGGTGTCGGACGCAGCTCCTGACGCAGGATTCGGGGCGCCGGCGATGTACGGCGGCTCACCGGTCGTGATCAGCGTGTACGTGGAAGACGTCGACGCGACGTTCGCCAAGGCCATCGGGGCAGGCGCGAAGGAAGAACGGGCAGTCGAGACCCAGTTCTACGGCGATCGTTCCGGCGGCTTCGTCGACCCATGGGGTCACCGGTGGTACGTCGCATCGCACGTCGAGGACGTGTCGGAAGAAGAGATGACCCGGCGCATGCAGCAGATGATGGGCGGCTAGCGCGGTGAAGCTGCCGCAACCCGTCATCAGCGCCGGGGTTTGGGCGCTCGAGAACGGCCACCGCACCCTGCTCGCGCTCACGGGCGGCCGCTTCCCGCACTCGATCGCAGGAATGCCCACGCTCGAGCTCCACACGATCGGTGCCAAGACGGGCGAGCGGCGGTCGCGCCTGCTCACGTCACCGATCGTCGAGGACGGCCGCGTCGTGCTGGTCGGCTCGAACGGCGGCGGTGCGACGAGCCCCAGCTGGGTGGCGAACCTTCGGGCCAATCCGGAGGTGGAGATCACCATGGGCGACACCACGCACCGGTACCGCGCTCGCATCGTCACGGGCGACGAGCGCGCAGAGCTGTGGACGCGAGTGGTGAAGCGGTACCGCGGCTACGCGACGTACCAGCGACGCGCCCCTCGCGAGATCCCGGTCGTCGTCTGCGAGCGGATCGATGCGGGCGCGGGCTGACCGCGGCGGCTCAGCGCTCTCGAGGACGCACGAACGTGGGCTCGCCGGACGTCGAGCGTGACGGGTCGTAGCGGTAGCCGGCGACGTCGAACCGCTTGAGGGCCGTGACCGATCGCACGCGGTTGCGCACCATCCACCCGGCCATCGCACCGCGAGCCCACTTCGCGTTGAACGAGCTGATCTTGTACTGGCCGTCGGCGGTCTCGTCGAGGAACCGGGGGCTGATGAGGGTGCCGTCGAGCCGGTCGGGCTCGACGGACCGGAAGTACTCCCCCGACGCGAGGTTGACGACGACCGACGGTCCGGGCGACTCCGCGAGGTCGGCGTTCACGACGTCGGTGATCCGATCGCCCCACCAGTCGTAGAGCGTGTCGCCACGATCGGTTCGCAGCTTGGTCCCCATCTCGAGGCGGTAGGGCTGCATGAGGTCGAGCGGCCGTAGCACCCCGTACAACCCCGACAGGATGCGCACCGTCTTCTGCGCCTCCGCGAGGTCGCGACCATCCATCGAACCGCGAGCGTCGAGACCCCGGTAGACGTCGCCGTCGAAGGCGAACACCGCCTGGCGGGAGTTCCGCATCGTGAACGGGAGCTCGAAGTCCGCGTAGCGCCTCGCGTTGAGGTCGGCGAGATCCATACTGATGCTCATCAGGTCGGCGATCTCGTCGGCGGTCTTCGTGCGCATGACGTCGATCAGCGCGGCCGCTTCGTCGAGCATGCGCGGTTCGCTGTGCTTGCGCGTCGGGACCTTCGACTCGTAGTCGAGCGACTTCGCAGGAGACAGGAGGGTCAGCACCTCTTCATCCTCCCAGGATCCGGTGCCAAGACGCAGTTGACCTGCTCACATCGCCCCACGAGGTCCACTCGAAGAGCCGGTCGACCCTCCTACCTCACATCGACGCGCTACTCGACGCATCGGGGGCGGTCGACCTCCGAGGACGAGCTGCTTCGAGCTGAATCACGTCGCCGTAGTGGCCCGTTGTCCTGGTCACGCGCGTTACAGCGAGCCTGTCCGGCTACCACACACCGGTGGCGGCGCGGCCGCCGGTGTACAGGGCGACCACGACGAGAAGCGCTGCGAACGAGCGCTGCATTGTCTGCGGCTCGATCCGGCCGGCGATCCGGGTGCCGGCCCCCACGCCGCCAACCGCGGCTACTGCGAAGGCGAGTGTGGTGCCCCAGTCGATGGAGCTGCCGAGCCGGGCCGCAAACGCCGTGGCGGTGTTGACCGCGATGACGACGAGTGAGGTACCGATCGCTTCAGGCATCGAGTACTGAAGGACGAGGGTGAGCGCAGGCACGATGACGAATCCGCCGCCGACACCGAACAGCCCCGTGAGGAACCCCACGACGGTCCCGGCGGCGGCGAGCTTCGCGACGCGCTTCGGGTCGCGATGGGCGCGCACGGCCACGACGTCACTGACCGGCGTGCGCAGAGCCGTCGTCTCGCCGACGCGCGTGCAGCTGGGGCAGCCGGCGACGATCCTCCACGCCGCGACCACGATGAGTCCCGCGAAGGCAAGGAGCAGGACGTCGCCGTCGAGGCGACGGTTGAGCGTCGACCCCGCGAGCGATCCTCCGATGCCGAGGACCCCGAACAGCGCTCCGGATCCGACGCGCGCGCGTCCGTGACGCCAGTGCCCGACGGCGCCGACGACCGCCGCAGCGGCGACCACCAGCAGAGACGTGGTGGTCGCCTCCGAAAACGTCTGTCCGGCGACGAAGACGAGGACAGGGACCGCGAGGATCGACCCGCCGCCACCGAGGGCGCCGAGCGACACGCCGATGAGGAACCCCAACGGTGAGGCGAGCAGCAGGCGACCAGTCATGCCCGGTGCTTCGATGCCTCGTCCCAGTCGTCGTGGATGGCAACGACTTCCCGACCGGCCCGCTCGACGAGAGACGCGGCGATCGACGCGCGGAACCCCGAGGCGCAGTGGACCCATACCACCCCCGTTGGAGGAACCTCGTCGAGACGCTCCTCCAACTCGTCGAGAGGGATGTGAATCGCACCGTCGAGGTGGCCGGCGTCCCACTCGTCGTGGCGGCGCACGTCGAGAACGACCAGGTCGCCGGCGCTTCGTTCCGCGGCGAGCTCCGCGAACGTGGCACTTCGATACGAGCGGGTCTCGCCGCCCGCGCCCCATGCTGCGATCCCTCCGGTTGCCGCACCTGCCGGACGATCGATGCCGATGCGCACGAGCTGGCGCTGCGCTTCGGCGACCTCATCCGGTGTGTTCCCCAGGAGGGTGACCGGAGTGCCCCAGCGGATGGTCCAGCCGAGGTAGGTGACGAAGCTGTCGCCGATCTCGACGTTGATCGTGCCTGCGAGGTGCGACTTGGCGAAGGCCTTCCGGTCCCGCAGGTCGACGATCCACTCGCCGGCGTCGATGCGGCGACGTAGCTCCAGATCGTCGACCGGCTCCGGTGGCGACAGGTCGACGGGCGACGGACCCCGACGATTCCGCGGTGCCATGTGCGCGTAGTAGCGCGGATGCGCGGCCAGCCCCGACAGCAGCGCCTCGACGAAGTCGTCCTCTCCGTCCGTGATGAGGGCGATGTTCGTGCGCTGCTCCTGTGCGATCGTGCTGGCGTCCGAGCCGCTGGACGACGCAGACGAGCAGAAGCTGCCGAAGCCGTGCGTCGGGTGGATGCTCACCGGGCCCGGCAGCTCCGCCGCCAACCGCCGTGCCGAGCGATACTGCGCACGCGTGAGCTCGATGGTGGCCTCGTCGCTGATGAGGTCGGTGCGCCCGACGGTGCCGTACAGCAACGATCCGCCGGTGAACACCGCCACCGGCTTCTCACGATCGACCACCACGTACGACATGTGGTGCGGGGTGTGACCAGGCGTGTGCAAGGCCCGCAGGACGACGGAGCCGCCAACCGCGAACTCGTCACCGTCCGCTGCACCGACACGATCGAACTCGACGTCGTCTCCGCCCGGTAAGACGTACGAGGCTCCGGTGCGACCGGCGAGCTCGAATCCCCCGGTCACGTAGTCGTTGTGCAGGTGGGTCTCGAACACGACCCTCAGTGCGAGGTCACGCGCCTCGAGCTCAGCGAGCACACGGTCGATGTCGCGCTGAGGATCGACGACTGCGGCAGCGCTTCCGTCGACGACGATGTAGCTGCGGTCGCCGAGTGACTTCGTCTCGATGGTGAGGATCTCCACGACGCTCTCCTTGATCGGTCGGTGTCAGGCGAGCTTCGTGAACATCTTCTGCACGTCAGCCAGCTCGTACCCGGCTCTGGCGGAGCGCTCGGGATCCTCAAGGCACCAGGTCAGCCCGGCGGCGATGAGCACGAAGCCGGCCTGCTCGAGCGCCTTGTTCGCAGCGGACAGCTGCATCACGACCTCGCGACAGTCGCGGCCGTCCTCGAGCATCTGCTGCAGCGCACGCACCTGGCCCTCGACCCTCCGCAGACGGCGGATCACATTGGCGACGGTGTCCTCCGGCAACTCCATGCAACCATCGTACACTATACCCCGGGGGGTATCCGAGCCTCGCCGGTGGTCATCAAGCACGTCGCATTTGCGGAGCTCCGCTGCGTCCGCCGGGCCCTACGACCCCGGTCGATCGTCCTCGGCCGTTTGCAGCTCCTGAAGCGCCTTCACGCGGTTCTGGTGCATGGCGTCGCCCTCGGGGCCGCCGGGGCGTCTGCCGAGGCCGGCGATCGAGTCGTCGTGGCCGTACACGACGAGGGAATCGCCTCGGCCGACGGAGGTGTTCTTCGACGGCACAGGCACATAGGAGCCATCAGGTCGGACGATGCCGAGCACGGATACGCCTTCGTCGTGGAGTCGCAACTCGCCGAGGGTCCGACCGTCGAGCCAGGAGCCCGGCTCGACCGCCGTCTCCTTCACGGAGAACTCGCCGGCCAGGTGGAGGAGCCGGTCGTAGTCGCGCGTCTCGAGCTCGGTGTGGGCGCGGAGCAGCTTCGCGATCAGCTGCGAGAGCGAGCGGTCGACCCGCTCCGACTTCGACACGACGTAGATGACAGCGAGGCCGGCGACGAGCAGAGCCGCACGTGACAGCCCCGCGCCGGCGTCGGCGCGCAGGAACCCACCGAGCACACCTGCGACCGCGGTCGCGAGGCCGACGTTGCCCAGCAGCATCAGACCCATCACGATGCGGCGGCGCACCGGATGGCTCACCACCGACTCGGACTCCGAGGTGGTGAACCCGGCACCGGTGAGCGCGCTGCGTGCCTGGAAGCGCGCTACGGCTCGTGGCAGGCCCGTCACGGTGAGGGCGACGGTGGCAACGCGAGAGATGAGCAGCGAGACCAGAGCGACGACCAGCAGCAAGACGATCGACGACATACGACATCGATCGTTCCCAACCTGGGTGTGACGCCAACTCCGCCGATGTCAGCCGGAGGAGACGGCGCGTCGCCGGCGGTCGGTCCAGCGGTGCCCGGCCCAGCACACGTACGTGGTGCGGCCGTCAGCCTCGGTCGCCCAGCGCTCTTCCACGAACTCGTCGCAGGACGGGCAGCGCGAACCGGCAGGCTCTCGCCTGCGATCTGCGCCGATGGTGTCGGACGGAGTGGTGCCGTGCATCACGTGACCCCTGAAGAACCTCGCTGTAGGTACCCGACGGGAGGACGGGGGAAACGACATGGTCCCCGCCATCCTCCGCCCGGCGCACACAGGGACTCGGGCTCAGTTGATCAGGGGGTCGCGGGGCAGGCCGAGGATCCGCTCCCCGATCTGGTTGCGCTTGATCTCCGAGGTTCCGCCTGCGATCGACATGCCGCGGTGCATGAGCACGAGGCCGTTGCTGATCGCGCCGGGCCCGTCCATGAACACGCAGTCGGGGCCGTTGAGCGCGGTGAGGATCGCCGCCGCCTCGTGCCCGAGCTCCGACGAGACGAGCTTCGTGATGGCCCCTTCCGGACCGGGCTCGCCACCGGCCACGGCGCGGTGCGCGCTGCGCAGGTTGAGGAGCCCGAGGGCCTGGTTGCCGGCGAGGTAGCGACCGATCCGCGCCTCGCCGCCGGGAAGCCGCTCCGGCGTGGCGTCGTAGGCGTCGATCATCATCTTCCCCTGAGGGCTGACGCCACCGGAGCCGCCCCCGATGCTGACGCTCTCGTTGCCGAGCGTGGCGCGCGCGACCTTCCAGCCACCGTCGACCGGGCCGACGACATCGTCGTCAGGAACGAAGACGTCGTTGAAGAACACCTCGTTGAAGGCGGCACGGCCGGACGTCTGGCGAAGCGGACGGACCTCGACGCCCTTGGCGTGCATGTCGATCGCCATCATCGTGATGCCGTCGTGCTTCGGCTTGTCGGGATCCGTCCGGACGGTCGCGAAACCCATCCCTGCGACCTGGGCACCGCTGGTCCACACCTTCTGGCCGTTGACCAGCCAGCCACCGTCGACGCGGGTGCCGCGGGTCTTCACGCCTGCGGCGTCGGACCCGGCGTCGGGCTCGCTGAAGAGCTGGCACCAGATGACTTCCTGGTTCAGCGCGGGCTTCACCCAGCGGTTGATCTGGTCTTCGTTGCCGTGCTGGATGATCGTCAGGATGTTCCAGCCGGTGATGCCGTACGCCGGACGCTGGATGCCTGCGGCCGCGAACTCCTGCTCGATGACCAGCTGCTCGATCGCCCCGGCCGCCCGACCGTACGGCTTGGGCCAGTTCGGGCTGGCGTAGCCCGTGTCGACCAGACGCTGGCGTTGCTCGTCCTCCGGGAGGTCCTTGATGGAAGCGACGAACGCCCGCACCTCCTCGCGGATCGTTTCCGCTTCGGGCGGGAGCTCGACGTCGCGTGCGCGCTGCACACCGCGCCGCGCCAGCGCCGTCACGTCGGCAGCTGCACGATCGGGCTCGAGCAAACCGAGCAACGTCGTCGCGCGGCGCATGAACAGGTGCGCGTCGTGCTCCCACGTCATGCCGATGCCACCGTGGACCTGGGTGTTCAGGTTGGCGCACAGGTCGGCGGCGTGGGCCGACAGCGTCGCCGCGACCGCCGCCGCGAACGAGAGCTGGTCGCCGCCGGTGGCAGCTGCGCGGGACGCGTCCCACACCGCCGAGGTCGCCAGCTCGGTGGCGACCGCCATGTTGGCGCAATGGTGCTTGACGGCCTGGTACGTGCCGATGACGCGGCCGAACTGCAGCCGCTCCTTGGCGTACGCCGCACCCATGTCGGTCGCCTCGCGGGCGATGCCGACCGCGTCGGCCGACAGGATCACGCGGGCGAGGTCGCGAAGGGTCGTCGCCGCGCCGGGGATGACCATCGCCGGAGCGTCGGCGAACCGAACGCGGGCGCTGCGGCGGGTCGGGTCCATGTTCGGCGGAACCTCGACGGTGACGCCGTCTCCGACCTCGACGACGGCGACGTCGTCGCCAACGGGGACGAGGATGACGTTCGCGAGCCCGCCCCCGAGGATCGGGCCGGCGTCGCCGCTGACGGTGCTGCCGGACGCAGTCACGCCCGAGCGCAGACCAACGGCGCCGACGGTCGAGCCCTCGGCAAGACCGGGAAGGAACCGCTTCTTCGTGTCGTCGTCGGCGACCGCGGCGAGCACCGCGCTCGCGATCACGGTCGGGACGAACGGGCCGGGCGCGACCGCCTTGGCCATCTCCTCGACGACGACGACGAGCTCTTCGATGCCGTAGCCCGAGCCGCCGTGCTCCTCCGGCACGTGCAGGCCCAGCCACCCGAGGTTGACGATGTCGTCCCAGCTCGCGGGCAGCGCCTCCGTCTCGGCCTCGAGCAGGTCGCGCGCTGCCCGCCGGACCTCTCGCTTCTGCAGGAACTCGGCCGCCGTGCTCGCCAGCGCCCGGTGGTCTTCGGTGATCGCAATTGCCATGAGAGTGGTTCCCCCTGTTGTCGTTACTTGGGCGCGAAGCGCTGGCCGGCGTCGAGCCGGATGGTGCCACCGTTGAGCATCGGGTTCTCGACGATCGCCACGACGAGCTTCCCGTACTCCTCCGGACGCCCCATCCGCTTCGGGAACGCGGCGTCCTTGGTGAGCTTGTCCTCGAACTCCTTCGGGATCCCCGCGGTGAGGCCGGTGGCGAAGAGTGAGGGTGCGATGGTGACGGCACGGATGCCGAGCGAGCCGAGGTCTCGGGCCATCGTCAGCGCCATGCCGGCGATGCCGGCCTTTGCTGCGGTGTAGGCGACCTGGCCGATCTGGCCTTCGAAGGCAGCGATCGAGGCGGTGTTGATGATCACGCCGCGCTCGTCGTCTTCCGGTTCGTTCTTGCTCATCGCATCGGCGACGAGCCGGCTGATGTTGAACGCCGAGATCAGGTTGAGCTCGATGATGCGACGGAAGTCCGCGAGCGGGTGCGGACCTTCCTTCGTGAGGGTTCGCTTCGCGATCCCTCCGCCGGTCGTGTTGACCGCGATGTGCACACCGCCGAGCGCCTCGACAGCCCCGTTCACGGCGGCCTCGGTCTGCTCCTCATCCATCACGTTGCAATCGAAGAACGAGCCGCCGAGCTCCTTCGCGACCTCCGCCCCCTTCGAGGTCGGAAGGTCGACGATGGCGATGCCGGCGCCCTTCGCCTTCAACAGCTCGGCGCTCGCCTTCGCCATCCCCGAAGCGCCGCCGAACACGATCGCCTTCTTGCCGGCGATCTCCATCGGCTACTGGCCCTTCCAGACGGGCTGGCGCTTCTCGACGAACGCCATCGATCCCTCGCGCGCGTCGTCGCTCGAGAACACCTTGCCTTGGAGCTCGCTGTGAAGGGTCCACACGTCGGCGGCTGGCTCGACCGCGGCCATGCGAAGGAGCTTCTTCGACGCTTCGACTCCGAGGGGCCCGTTCGCGGCGACGCGCTCGGCGAGCGCGATGGCCTCATCGAGGACGCGATCGGCAGGAACGACCTTGTTGATCAGCCCGAGACGGGCCGCCTCGTTCGCGTCGATCGGGTCGCCGGTGAGCGCGAGCTCGAGCGCCTTCGCGAGCGGGATGCGGCGCGACAGGAACATGCCGCCGCCGGCGGCGAAGAGGCCCCGCTTCACCTCGGGGATGCCGAACTGGGCGTCTTCCGATGCGACGACGAGGTCGCACGACATGAGGAGCTCGAACCCGCCGGCCAGCGCGGTGGCCTGCGCCGCGCCGATGACCGGGGTCTTGCACTCGCCACGCGACATGAAGTTCATGAACGTGCCCACGTACTTCTGGTCGTCCGGGTCGGCGCCGAGGTTGCCCCCGGCGAACGCCGCGAGGTCCATGCCGGCGCAGAACGAGCGGTCGCCCGTGCCGGTGAGGACGATCGCACGGATGTCGGCGGTGCTGTCCGCCTCGGCGATTGCCTTGCCGATGCCGGCCATCACCGCGCCGTTCAGCGCGTTGCGCTTCGCCGGGCGGTTGATGCGAATCACCGTCACGGCATCACGCCGCTCGGTGACGACTTCGGGTTCGGTGACGTCGGTGTCAGACATGGGTTCTCCGATCAGGAACGAGGGGCGGTGGGCGTGAAGGTCACCGGCAGGTGCTTCACGCCACCGACGAGCGGGATGGTGTTCGCCTCGAGGTAGGCGGGCGGGCCCGACGGGTCGATGTCGGGAAGTCGGGTGAACAGCTGACGGAAGACGATGCTGATCTCACGACGTGCGAGGTGCGCTCCGAGGCAGAAGTGCGGCCCTGGGCCGCCGAAGCCCACGTGCGGGTTCGGGTTCCGGCGGACGTCGAAGGTGTCGGGATCGTCGAAGACCTTGGGGTCGCGGTTCGCGGCGCCGTAGAAGAGGACGACTTTGTCCCCCTCGTCGAACTGCTGCCCGGACACCGTGACGGACTGTGTCGCCGTGCGTCGCATGAAGGTCACCGGCGACGCGTAGCGGACGATCTCCTCGACGGCCGTAGGCGTGACGCCCTCGATGTCGTCCTGCCAGATCCGGCGCTGGTCGGGGTGCTCGCCGAGGAAGTGCATGCCGAGGCTCGTCGCGGTGCGGGTCGTGTCGTTGCCAGCGACCGCGAGGAGGATGAAGAAGGGCCCGAGCTCTTCGTTGGTGAGCGACTCGCCGTCGACGTTGGCGTGAACGAGGGCGGAGGTGAGGTCGTCGGTCGGCTCCTTCCGGCGCTTCTCGGCCAGGTCGCTCATGAGGCCCGTGAGGGTGATGCCGGCCTCGAACATCGCACCCATCGGCTCGCGGCCACCGAGCATCTCCGGGTCACCGGCACCGAGGATGATGTTCGTCGCGTCGAGGACGGCGCCGAACTCCGACCGCGGGATGCCCATCATGTCGCAGATGACGAGCAGCGGGAACGGTGCCGAGATCTCCTCGACGAAGTCGATCTCGCCCTTCTCGCAGATGCCGTCGATCAGCTCGGCGCAGATCGAGTCGACCGAGTCGATCACCTGCTCGAGCCGCTTCGGGGTGAACGCCCGGCCCACGATCGCCCGCAGCCGTGCGTGCCGCGGGTCGTCCATCGTGATGAACGACCCGAAGAACTCGAGTGCCTCGGCCGGCATGTCCTGAATCGAGATCGAGCCCTTCCCGGAGCAGAAGAGGTGGGGCTGCTTGCTGATCTCGACGAGCTCGTGGTGCGAGACGACGGCGTGGAACGGGAGCGGCTCGCCGAACATGCCCGGCAGCTCGACCGGCACGAACGGCCCGTGTTCGTCGCGGAGCTGAGCGAAGTCGGCCATCCGGTCGTTCAGCGGGCGGCGCCAGAAGTCGGCATCACCGATGGAGAGGCGGGTGTCGGGCATAGCGCCGTTACGCTAACGCAGCTGAATGTCTCGGCGCTAGCAGGGAAAACACCCGCTGTTGTCAACGATGTTGACGCACGGTGTACGTTCCGTTCGTGGCAGATGCGCCGTCAGCGAGCCATCCCCTCGCAGATGCACTGCTTCGAGGGGCTCCCTCGGATGCGGGAACCCGAGCGAACTCCCGGGCAGCTCTCCTCGACGCGGCCATCGACGAGTTCGCGGCCAAGGGGTACGAAGCCACGACGGTTGCGTCGATCGCGCAGCGCGCAGGCGTCACCACCGGCGCTCTCTACGCGCACTTCTCCGGGAAGCTCGACCTCCTCCTCGCTGCCATCGGCCTGACCCCGCCGGACGAGATCGAACGATCGGCCGACGAGGTCGGCGCGCTGCCGCGCGGCGCGGCGGCCGCGTCACTTCGGCGATCGCTCGGCGCGTCGCCAGACGAACGGATGGTGCTGCTGCTCGACGTGATCGTCGTCGCCCGCCGTGACGCGCGCATCGCCAAGGCGCTTCGGTCCGGGCTGGAGGCCTACGTCGCCGCGACGGCGCGAGTCGTCGAAGCCGCGACGTCGTCGGGCGACGTGTCGCCCGTGGCCGCCGCAGCCGAGGTGTCTCGCCTGCTTGCGCTGATCAGCCTCGGCCGGACGGTGTTCGCAGCGCTCGAAGCGCGTCCGCCGTCGGCCGAGGCCTTCGACGCTGTCGGCGAGGTGCTCCTCCAGCCGTTGCCGGCGGCTGCTGCCGGAGGCGACGGCGATGTCG